>Ga0315914_1000622_pt1 | contig 46912 bp, 43 predicted proteins | sample MpolenodulesMG_FD_203920 | JGI IMG/M metagenome (GOLD analysis project Ga0315914, IMG submission 203920) | Medicago polymorpha root nodule microbial communities from Los Angeles, California, United States - elongated nodules | ecosystem: Host-associated > Plants > Roots > Nodule | place: USA...
TGGTGTGACAAAGTTTTTTTTTTTTTTTTTTGCTCACTTCACTAGTCACTTTCAGTAGAAAAAAACAACAACCCAGTTTTTGAAATATGATAAAGTTTCATTTTTTAACACGAATTTGTTGCTGGGACAGTAGAAAAATAACAACCCAAGTTTTGAAATATGATAAAGTTTTAGTTTTTGACACAAATTTGTTTCTGGGTTACTTGCAGATGATGATGGGAGCAAGAAACAGAAGGATTCTTCTGTTGGTTTTGCTGAATACAGTTTGGATCAACTAAGAGTTGCTACAGAAGGATTTTCATCAGACAACATTGTCTCTGAACATGGTGAAAAAGCTCCTAATGTTGTCTACAGAGGTTGTCTTGAAGACGATAGGTTGGTTGCTGTGAAACGTTTCAACAAGTGTGCTTGGCCTGATTCTCGTCAATTCCTAGTTAGTTTCTGCTTCTGATTCTGCTTTTGTTTTGTTTTTGGGTTTGATTTCATTTGCATGTGTTTGGTTGTGTGTTTTGTGAGTGAAAGCTTTGTTTTTCATTTCCTATGGTTGATTAATGTTGTTTATTGTTGTGTGTGTTTTGTTGGAGTGTTTTTTAGGAGGTAGCACGAGCGGTGGGGGAGCTAAGAAGTGAAAGATTAGCTAACTTGGTTGGATGTTGCTCCGATGGAGACGAGAGATTGCTTGTTGCTGAGTTCATGCCCAATGAAACTCTCTCTAAACATCTTTTTCATTGTAAGTTTTCCTTTATTTTGTTTATCCAACCATAGGAAAGTTTTTAATTTTGAAATTATGTATGTTTGGTTCCAGTTTTGGAGTAGTCAAAACTGATTTTTAGAGGTGTTGGATTGATTTTGACATGTATGGATGTTCTCGAGTAAAATTAATTTTGCTTCGAGTGTTGATTCTAACTTGAAGCTAAAATTTTAAGTTTTGGCCTCTATAATTTTGATTTTTAGCCTTGAATTTATTTATTTTTATTTTTGAGCAGAACATTTAATTTATTGTCCACTTTGACATAAGTGTATCAAAACATAGATCGCTATACCTTCAATTCAACTCAATTTTAGCCATAATTAATTTTACAAAATCAATGCATTCAATATCAAATTTTGTCATCGAACCAAACACACACTTTGTTTTACGACTATGTTTGACAAGGATGGAGCTTTTTGCTTCAATGGCTACATTTAGAACCAAATTTCAAAAAGTTGTTCCATCAATTTCATCCCCATTTTTGTTGAATAGTTTTTGAAGTCATGTCTCTATGTGAGCTACTGATTTTGTGACTTGTATGAACTGCCTTTGTAGGGGATGTTCAACCCATGAAATGGGCAATGAGGCTGAGGGTGGCTTTGTATTTAGCACAAGCCTTGGAATACTGCAATAGCAGAGGAAGGGCATTGTACCATGATCTTAATGCTTATAGAATTTTATTTGATCAGGTACTTATGCATTTGTAGCAGGGTTTTGTGCCTCATTTCATTATGTTTTTTAAACTATCTCTTAAATGGTTCAAATGGTTGGCAGGAAGGAAACCCTAGACTCTCTTGTTTTGGACTTGTGAAAAACAGTAGAGATGGCAAAAGCTATAGCACAAATTTAGCCTTCACTCCTCCAGAGTACTTGAGAACAGGTAGTGAATGATCTGTTTGGACAAACAACTTAATTTTGCACTTTTAGCATAAGCTCCTATCATATAAGTTTATTGTATAAGCTATTTTCATAATAAAAGATAAAATAAAGTCAAATGGTTTTCATGTAATCTATAAGTCCTTCTTGGAGAGCATATGAAACTTAGCGTAAAACAGCTTATGGACTTCGCATAAGTTGTTCCATAACGAAAAGTTCAAATAAATAAGACAATCCAAACATGTCCTGAAATAATCATATGTAGAGTTTTTATTTTTATTTTTATAACTTTCCTTTGAGTGAAGATTCTTTGTTTTGGTAATTCCATGCATTGTGATTTTTTCAATATCCTAACTGAGCTAACACACCTGTTTGAAATTTGGCAGGAAGAATCACCCCTGAAAGTGTAATTTACAGTTTTGGCACCTTATTGCTTGATCTTTTAAGTGGAAAGCATATTCCACCAAGTCATGTATGCTCCCTCAATCCCATTTCTCGTCTTCATTTTAATATTAGGTGGTGTCTTGTTTAGTATAAATCCTTGGCCATTTGAATGCTGGTACTTTTAAGGTTGAATTCAATGAATTGTACTTGTTTTGCAGTAACATCCTATGATGGTTTGGTTATGATTATAGTATTTTTCGAATTCATAAGTTAATATGTTCCATAATTCCTTTATGTGCAGGCACTTGACCTTATACGAGGCAAAAACTTTCAAATGTTGATGGACTCATGTTTGGAAGGTCATTTTTCAAATGATGATGGAACTGAATTAGTGAGATTAGCTTCGCGTTGTTTACAATACGAGCCTCGTGAGAGACCAAATGCCAAGTCCCTTGTGACTGCTCTTACCCCTCTTCAGAAAGAAACTTCAGTATGTTCTTCCTTTTCCCTCCACGGATCAAAGTTTACTTTTTGTTGACTTGTATGATGCCTTCTGAAAGTATAGAAATGGACTTGATATTAAGCTTACAATTGGCGATATTTAACAGGTATTGTCATATGTTTCAATGGGCCTACCAGATAGGAGTCTATCATCAAAAGAAACGGTTACATTAATGCCTTTTGGTGAAGCTTATTCAAGAAGAGATCTGACTGCAATACATGAAATTTTGGAAAGGGTGGGCTACAAGGATGATGAACATGTTGCGAATGAGGTAATTTTCTGTTCGTATTTCTTTCTCAATTATACTTTTATTAAGAGATTTCTGCTAAATGCATTCATCTGTATTCCTTGCTATTAGTTCTTTCACAAGAGCTTACGTATTTTTCTAGCTATCCATCTATTAAAGTTGACCTACACGCGGGGCATAAGTGTTGATTTTACCGCACTCATTTCCTAGTTCTTAGTGTTAACATTAACTTTTAATATTAGATTTTCCAATTGGCTCACCTGTTTTGAGGGGAATGTTTAATGAAGATAATATTTTTTATGCTAAAAGTTATAGTCATTGGACGCCATCTACATTTGGCGATAGAAAGGCATGATCTTTGCTAAAAGACACCGATGATAGATATCTGAAGACGTGTTGTAAACATTTCTTATTTGTTATGCACGACAGTTCGGTACCTTTCGGTTTCGTCATTCGCACAAGGGACTGACGTAACATGGTTTTGATTCAGTTTTTCCATCACTTTAACTCTGTAATATAGCAAAAAAAATGTTTTGTCAGCCTTTTCTTCCGTAATATACTTATCATAACTGGACCTTGCATAACCATATATGATCATACTTATGGATTTGTATCCTTTCATTGTATCATAGCTATCCTTTCAAATGTGGACAAATCAAATACAAGATACACTAAATTTCAAGAAGCGTGGTGATTCAGCTTTTCATGCGAAAGACTTCTCTACGGCCATTGACTGCTATACTCAAGTAAGTCAGCTAGGGGTTAATATGAAACTGTGATAGCTTCTTTTTATTAAAGATAATTCACAGCACTTGTTTCGTGTAGTTTATTGATGGTGGGACCATGGTATCACCAACTGTGTACGCTAGGCGCTGCCTGTGCTACATGATGAATGACATGGCACAAGAAGCACTTGGAGACGCAATGCAAGCTCAGTCGATAGCTCCCACTTGGCCAACTGCATTCTATCTTCAAGCAGTTTCGCTCTACAGCCTTGGCATGGATAATGATGCACAAGAAAGTCTCAAAGATGGCAGAACACTGGAAACTAGAAAGCATTGGAATTGAAATTGTATAGTGTTTTTTATTTTTTTCTCTTATTTACCAACCAAATTTTAAGCAGGTTATTGAATGTATCTAATGAATCTTTCCTTCAGCTTTTAGGCTTCTGGTTGTGATGGCTATGGCTTCCATGAATTTCCTTTTGTTTTGTTGGTCTGATGATGTGAATCTCAAATGTTAATTTTCTTATAATATTTCTTTTGATTTTGCTGAATAAGATGTCACATTTCTAGTCAGCCTCGTACACTTCTAAGTTCTAAACATAAGTTGACCATTTATCCAATCTATTATTATTTTTCGAAGCTGATGCTGCATTTTCTTCCTCCAAAGCTCTTCACACGTGATTTGATTTTGCAGCAGACACTATGTATGTAATGACAAGCAATAGGGAGAAGAAAAATGCATACTAATTTTTATTTTAAAAATGGGATGGAAGGCAAGGCATTTTAACCTTTGTTGCCAACTCTCACTAAATTATGAAGACCTATATAAATTTAGTGTGATCCATATATATTTTAACTAAAATTGTGTTGAAAAGTGTGTTAATATTATTCGGTTATAAAATTAATACCATTAAAAAAAAATCAAAAGCAACCGAGTATCATAACACTGAGTGAGCACTATAAGACCAAATTATAACATTCAAAAGAAATTTTGGTAGAATAACAACATAAACTTGCTCAAGTCAACCATTAAGCTTAGAATGGATTTAACCACTGGTATATCATTTGATTTTTTTTATAGAAGAAAACTTTCTAAGTTGGATCCAACGTGTTTAACTAGAGCTGAATTTCACTGAAAATTTTGATCCCTTAAAGAAGTACTAAATAAGAAATGATATGATCTCACAAAGTCCTCAATTAATCTTTCCCCTTTGTGTATAGTGCATCTAGCAAGAAGTAACTTAAAATCATAGCATGCTCAGCCTTGCAACTTGAGTTTATCTGTAACATTTCCAGCTAAAGGGATGCGGTATCTTAATTATCAATAATGCTAAAGCTAGCGAATTTTTTCCCATAATAAGTTCACGACGTTCCTTTTTCACTACTTTGACCAAACTTATAACCACAACTACCCCTTTTATTCAACCAATTCCAGAATTTATACCCTACCACCATTTAACACAGCATTCGTGATTTTTCACGACAAATTTCTTCACACTGTATAGCAGTGGTCCTTAATTATTTCACACACACTTGCCATCCCATTAAAATGAAAATAGCAATTGTACTGAAATCTTTATGGAAAGAATACATTCGAATCGTACAATGACAATATATCCTGAATAACGTGATGTGTTTACATCTCATAAATAATAATGTAACTGGTCTACCCAAGATCTAAAACGATCAGCGGTATCCAGGTTCCCGTATAAATCTACAACAAAACCTCTCAGATTATTTCTAGAAAGCATAGGTTAAAAATTAGCAATTTGCTTCAACTGCTGATAACAACAATAATGCGTACAAGAATGTATGCAAAAATCTTAAAGTGTGTTGGCAAAATTCTATATCAGGCCCTTTACCACAAGCCAATGGCTTTCCACCAAATAGACCCGAGTCCAAGCCAGATGACAATGTTAACAATACTAATAACAAAGCCATAACCCCACCATTTGGCAAGTGGAACATAGTTGGCACCGAAAAATACTGGAGCTGACCCAATCCCATAATGAGTAAGGCCTCCCATAAGGTTGGAGAGGAATGACAACACCATGGCTCCGAAGAATGGTGGAGTTCCCAGAGCAGTAGCAACAGACAAAAATGCAGTAAACATAGCACCAATATGAGCAGCTCCACTGGCAAAGAAGTAATGAGAGTAGAAGTAGAGGAGGACCAGTATACCAAAAGATAGTTGCCATGAAAGACCCAATCCACCAACAAACTGTAATAACAGTAGCAAACTCTTTCATTGACATAATCAAGGTTTATATATAATTTTTTTTTAATAATTACTCAAAAATTGAAATTCCATAATAAAACATGGTGCATAATGCAGCACATCGGTAATATCGTATGGTATGCATGTAACCTATTATAACAGTTAAATAAATAGCATTTATTCAATGGCAATTATAAAGACTTATAGGAGCAAGAACTCATGATGACCTTGAGTGGACAAATTTAAAACCAAACATATCCGCATATAAATATCAAAGGAAGGGAGGTTTGATTTAGTATATGCTTTGACCACGAAGCAGATGCTGATCAACTCAGAAATAGGAACAAAGCACCCCCAAATGAACCAAGATGCATGATGTGTTCCAAGAGAACACACAGCACAAGCATGCTGATCAATCATTAGTTACTAAAGACTGTATGTTAAATAATCATAAAAAGCTGGCTGAAAGCTTATTTCGTTCCGAAAATTTCAAAACATGCTCCAGTGGTTGATTTGGTCAAACAACTAGTAAACTATAGTACCCCAGAGAACAAAAATCTGTATGAAATTAAATAAATTAAACAAAAAAATCATGCATTCACCATTGTACCCCAGAGAACAGATGAAAGGCAAAAGAACTGAAGATCAACAATCATCAGGAGCAGCATAAGTAAAGTTTAATGAATATTAAACTCGAGGTAGAAAGATGAGACAGGAAATATACCTTGACTACGGTTTGACTGAACCAAGAGATTAGACCATATTTGTTCAAGTACCCAGCCATTGCAATGAGCGCAGCAAACCACGTGAGTGTATCCCAGGCAACACCCTCAGCTAAGCACTCTTTCCATGTTACAACCCCTGAGATGAGTAGTACGGCTAATCCAAGAATGGCCGCAGTTACAGCATCTATATTAAGAAGCCCTCCAAAAACCCAAAGTCCCACCTGGTAAAATTGAGCAAGGGATGGAATAAGTCAAAAAAAAAAACTAAAATTCTAAGGCATTTAAAGCACTAAACTGTATTCACCAGATCAAGACACAAGGTATACATCAATGCAACTACTACCGGACAAGGTTTTAAGAAAGATCCGCTACTCGAAACATCAAAGTTTTTATGTCCCTATGACTGCATTGAGACCGCAATTGTGACCACATCATCCATATTTGTCAGGAATTTTCGCGATATCAAGGATCACAGCGGCGATTTAAAAACTTGCTACTAAATGATTGGTTTTGAAGACCAATAGGACGATGCACAACCTAATTTAGAAAACAAATTTAAAGATGGAGCAACGAGTCATTAACCAATGCCTAATGATTTACAGGTCACTCAGATAAAAAGCAAAACCACACCATCGGTCTAATGACCATACCAACAATGCAAATTGGACGCTCAACTCAATAAGCACAAAAGTCCCAACAGAACGGTTGAGAAACAAAACCATTCTACTATATACTGTTAACATTTGATCCCAAAAGGGTATGTCACAAAAGTGGCATCATAAGTTTGTGTTGGGGCGAGTGGCATGAGGACCAACTTTGCATATAGATTGGCTTTTCTTAAAATTTGGGTTAGGTCTAACTCAGTCCTTCAAAACTAACCGGCGTGTAACTTAGCAAACAGAGCTACTAACTATGAATGTAACATCTACAAACACAGTTCCAAAATAGTGAAGTTATCTACTCAATTTCATGTTTATATTCTACAACAAAACACATTATATTAAACAGATTAATTGTGCAAACTTTACCGTAAGAAACAGAGTAGCAGTCATAATTTTCTCATTAGTCGTCATAGGCCCCATTTTCTCCAACTTTTCCCTAGCAAGCTTAGGCGCATCAGGACTAGATTTCAACGTTGGAGGATAAATAATATACAAAATCAACGGCACCAAAACCAACGAAACCAAACCCGGCACAATAGCCGCTTTAGCCCAATCCACCCACCCAATCGTCTGACCAATCGAATTCAAAGTAAGAGTAGCACATAACGGATTCGCAGCCATTGCAGTCAAAAACATGGCCGACGAAATACAAGAAGTCTGAAAACAAGTAAGCATCAACCAAGATCCAAGCTTCTCCTCAGTCCCATCACCAACATTACTTCCACAAGCAACACAAAGAGACTTAACCAACGGTAAAAAAATCCCACCAGCCCTCGCCGAAACCGAAGGAATCGCCGGAGCTAACAATGCTTCACTAAAAACCAAACTATAACCTAACCCTAACGAAGAACTACCAAAAAGCTTCACAAATTGATACGCAACACGGTTACCTAATCCAGTTTTGATAAAACCTTTAGCAAAGAAAAAAGCTAAACAAATCAACCATGGAATTGGATCACCAAAACCGGAAAATGCTGCAACAAAGGGTAGGGTTTTGGTGAGAACTGAAACTCCTAAACCTAGAATTGCTACGGCGCCGAGTGGGAGTGGTTGTGTGATGATTCCGACGATAGTTCCGAGGAAGATTGCGAGTAGTTGCCATGCGTTGCGGGATACACCTTCAGGGGTTGGAACGAACCAGAGGATTACTCCGGTGAGGATTGATGCTATGAGTGGTTTGATGGCGGCGCCTTGCCATGGTTGAGCTGGTGCTGGTGGTGGTGCTGGTGATGAAGCTGGTGTGATGGAGGCTGATGAAGCTTTAACGGTGAGAGTGTGGCGTTTTGAAATGAGGGGTGAGAAAATGGAAATGGGGGGTGTGTGAATTGATTTGAGGGGTTTGAAGTTGAAAGTGGAGGTAGATTGGAAATGTTGTTGGCGGAGGGGTGGGGAGGAACGGAGGCGGAGGAATGGGAGGTTTGTGGCGGTGGTTGTGGTGGTGAGAGGAATGGAAGCCATGGTGGTGATTGGGATCTAGTGCAGTGAGAGTGATCAGTGAAGTTGAGGAGTTATTAGAATGGCATGTGGGAGAGATTTGAGTGTGGATCGTTGGATTTGGAATGGACGGTCGAGGTTGGGATTGGAATATGCGGCTTTGTTTGTTGGTGAGGAATTGGTGGTTGGTTTTGAAAGCTTTGTGATCCTCGCTCGAGCTCGACTTTGACAACTTGACACGTTGATGTCTCCGTCACTAAATTACAAAACAAACAAACTAAACCATACTCCTCCCTCTGTCTCACAATATTAGATTAGTTGCATGTATCAAAATACCCTTTGGAGTTAGTGGAGTAGTTAAGTTAGATGAAATTCAATAAATAAGAGTATAATAATGAAAAATAATAATAAATGTTGCATTAGTATTGTAAAGGGACAATTATTTTGCGAAAAACAAAAAATGTTAAAGAGACAATAATTGTGAGACGGAGGGAGTAAATAGTTAAATACAAAGTTTGTCGAATGAATGTTATTTGAACGATCATTTGTGTGACAATTTTGAGACAATCATAAATTCATAAAGAAAAGTAAGTATTGACGGTGAAATTAAAACAATAAAGAAAAAAAAATGAAAATATAATGTGAGTATGAGAGAGACAGTTGTCACAAAATAATTGTAAAAATATTATTTCTCTTGTCGAATTATGTTATGAACACACAAATGTTGGGTGTTAAAAGAACGACACTAAAATAAGTTAAATGTAATATAGATGAGATGTTACTTTAGATGTGTGATATGATTAGGCGAGATATAATTAAACAAGAAAATGATAAAAAGAATGTTGGGTTTGCATCGATAGTAGAAAATATGGCATAAACTAGACTTATATATATGTAAATGGAAGATATGTGGATTATGTCGTAAAGAGTAGATCAAGTGAATGATAATCAAATTTCTACGTAAATGAAGACGAAGAAAAAGTATAAGAGAGACTATCAATAGATATAAAAATTAATGAATTGAAGAAAGTCATGATTTTTTATAGAAGATTATGACATTGTTTAATTCTTGTAGCTTAATCCACTTAGTGGAATAATAAGTCTTGGTGGTTGTTGTTGTTGGACACACGAATTTGAATTGATTATCTCTATGTAAGCGCAACCACAAAAATTAATTCATCGAATCAAAACTAGTTAAACTGATCTTTTGTTAAGAATGAATTCTCAAAACTAGGGTGATTATTCATTACACATTCATAACCAAAATGATTATCACCCCATAATCCGATTGTTCTCAGCAAAGCCTACGTGGCGCGATACTAATGGGTGAGTGTCCGGGTCGGATTGTTGTTCTTTTGTGAAGTGGACTGTATGAACCAGTTGTAATGACACGTGATGAGTCTCCCATGATTGCATGTGCCAGCATGGAAGGAGAAGCTGTGTTTTATTTGAGCCACTTTCAGGTTATCTACAGGTTTTTTTTTTTTGAAGGAAGGTTATCTACACGTTAAACCACACATAATTCTAGAATTATATATTTCGAAGGAACAAAAAACTCTTGATTTATTTGAAAGGACAATAAACAAGAGTCTTGTTGACATACTTGAAAAAAAAAAAAAAAAGTCTTGTTGACATGTCAATTTTAAGGCAAGATATTATGTGATGTGATAGGATATATATGGATTTTTTCTAAATCATTTCATATTTTATAGTTAATTTTTTTTAACTAGATATTCTCTAAGCACAATCGTAAAAGACTAATTCAGCAAATTGGTAGGACCGCGCAATGGGTGTAAAACTCTCCCTCCAGAGGATATCTTGGAGTTTTGTTAAGTACCACTATCCTATAAACAAAATTAATTATAAACTTAAGTTTATTTTAAAATAATTAAATATAAATAAATTGGGTGACATTAAATGATTAGACGATGAATATGTATCAAACAAAACTTCAGGTATGACTATTCAAAAACGCATAGATGAATTGACACAAATCTCTTTTAGTATAACTAAGGTCTTGAATTCAAATTCAGTCTTGAACATGCAGCAGCGTTAAAACTCTTAAGGAAATTTTGACACTTATTTGGATCACACAAGAGTCAAGAGATTATTTTTCATAGATGCGCACACGAAGAATACTCGATTTACACAAAAAATTACTTCAAGTATTAGAGTGTTCACATTAACGAAAACAAACTTTTTCTCGGTACAAAAGAGAGCAAAAGCCCAAACAAAAGGACACTTATCTCATTTCTAAATTATTAAGATCAATAATATAGATTGGATTGAAATACTCCACCAATTACAAGATATAAGCAAATTGATGTATTTGGTTCAAAATTTGGTCTAAATACATCAATTTTCTTTGACCCATTTTTCCTTATATTTTACAACAGAGGAAATAACTTTTTATGAGAACTGGTGTAATACAATGATGTCCATGCAACCGTAAGCAATATGAGTCTCCTATTAAAAACTAATCTTATAGTTTTCATTCAAAGGTTGAAAGGTTTTATATGACACCAAATAGACCGAAAATCAATTGCATAGGTATAATCTCCATAGATTTCATCCGCCATTGGTTTACATTCTAGCTCAATGGTAACCCTTTAAAGATCTATCTCATGTAACTAATTTAGCGCGTTCAGTAAACAGGCTGCTTCCGCTTCTTGAGGAGTTCTATTTGCATTTACCAATATTGTTTTGGCGCACACAAATTCATGATTCTCATCTCGAACGCACATTTTGGTTCTATAGCATCCTTGTTGAGGAATAACGCATAACCCACATTACATTTTAGCTCGACAGTATCCGGTTTCCACTGCATTTCCATGTGTTTCAAGTAGAGTCGGTCCGAGCATAAGGCAGTCCAAATTGATGTTTTAGTGTCTTGTTTTAATATCGGCTTTAGGCATTATAATTCGGTGGGCCGGCTTCACGCCTGTAGCTCTGTCACTGTTCTAGTGCAATAGAGCCCTTTCCCAAGTTGATTGGATTCTTCCCTAGCTATTGGTAAAAATGTAATATGGATGGTGCTGCTAGGGGTTCTCCAGGTATCTGTTTTTAAAGACAGAAGAGGTACGTTTATTTGTTGTTTTGTTCCTAATATTTGGTTGCTGCCTTACATGTTGAGCTAACTGCTTCCATGTTTTTTCTTTCTTTTTTTTTGGTTAGTTTAGTCTTTTGCTAGAGTGTGGCTCTACTTTTAACTGTTCACACATTTTCTAATCCTTCTTTGGTTCTTTGCGTCTTCATAACATATGGTATCGGTGAACTGTTAAAAGTCTTATTAGAGGCTGCCATTACAAAGTTTCTCATTCTCATACTTTTGGAGAGGGCAATACTGATAGCTGTCTTGATTAATTGGTGATTTTTTTTTTGCCAATTGTATCAAAGATGACCTTTTCTGTAATAGATTTGACCTACTAATTATCGCTTTAGTTAATTTTTCTTCAGAGTTTGGATTGTGTCCCCTCCATGTTTTTGTTTTCTTTTTATTATTGAATGATATTTTTTACCGTGCTGCATATATTCTTGGGATGCTAGTTGTCAATGTAGTTCCGTTGTTTGCAATTCATAATAATGTCTTTGCACTTTCAATTTTTGCTTAAAAAGATCTAATTTAATGGCTGCTAATATAAAATTCTTCAAAATATAATGGTGAAAATTGAACATCAAAATACGAACACCTATTTGTTTATCTCAATTTTCTCTTATTTTTTATATTCTACAACTTACACACATTTTATAAAATACACACAAAAATCAAACGACAATGCATTTGACATCAAAATTTTGATGTACAAAAACCATCCCTCCTTTAATGTGTTAGGCAACAATTTCATTCTTTGTTTTTATGCAACAGGATAAAGCTAAGAGACTAATATGTTACGTACATGAACAACAACAACCAAGCCTTATCCTACTAAGTGGGGTCGGCTACATGAATCAAATGACACGTACATGAACAACAACAACAACAGCCAAGCCTTATCCCACTAAGTGGGGTCGACTACATGAATCAAATTCAAATGACGCAATAGTGTTCTATCATAAACCAAATTTGGATCCAACTCATTGACCTCTAAATCCTTTATAATGGTTTCTCTAATAGTTTTCCTAAGTCTTCCTCTACCTCTTTTAACTTGACTCTCCTCCATTTGATCTACTCTTCTTACCACAGCATCTACGTGTCTTCTCTCTACATGCCCAAACCATCTAAGTCTATTTTCTACCAACTTTTCTACTATAGGTGCTACCCCACTCTTTCTCTAATGGTGTCAATAAATGAACAATAAATGTTAATTATACCTCTGGTGAAGTATTCAATACTGCAAGTTACTACATATCAAACTTTATTTATTCTATAACTCAAGCATAATTTTTACCTTTGAAATGGGAACAGAGTAAAATACAAAATCTGGTTCAAAAGTGAGTGACATTGATCGCACCAGGATAGCCATTATAGTGGAGTTTGACATGCAGTGAAGAACAAAGCATCTTGAACTTAAGCCTGAGGCTATCCATGATCTCTTGCACTTGTAGATCTTCCGGATCCATCAAAGGGTATTTTTGGATCAAGTTCTGCATCTGGGTGATGGCAGTTTTGGCCCGGGAAGAGAAGCAAGTCGGATCAATCTGGATGGTGGATGTCCAGATGTGGATGCAGCCGCTGTAGAATCCAAGTTCCTCACCGACCTCAAAACCAACTTTGAGCCCAACCTGCTTCCCCTCTTCCCTGCCGGCATCAAGGCCGTGACTGTAACCTTTGTTGTGGCCTTCCTTCAAATGGATCTCCTCCAAATAAACCGAAGAATCAAACAGGTAATCCATCACCACTCAACACCCAATTCACAACCTGCGAAAGAGAATGGACACTTTTCAATTTGACATTTTTCTTTTAAAAAATATAAAAGCATTATGGTCAAGAAAATGGAGGTTTAGGTTATTTTCATTTATGTATGGCCGTTCATGGTTAGTTTCATCAGAAAAGTCCAATTCAAATTGAACTGAACCAGAACTCAATTAGAGCCAACCCCGATTTTCTTCAACCCAAATAGAGCTACTTTAAAACCAGTTCAAAAACTGGTTCAGTTTGTAAGAAACAGATAAAAAAATTAGTTTAAGAACTGATTTGCCAGGCTCTAATGGATAGTCCCCAAACTGGTCTTGCAACCAAATAAAAAAAGAGCCAGGCACCTGCAACACGAAAAAATCTGGGTCATCTACTTCATTTACCACATATAAAAATTCATCACGTTTTAAAGTTGAAACAATCAATATGGAAAGAAAGTAGCATCGCATATAATAAGCATTTTAAAATTTTGGGTAAGACATCACAAAATATTAGTGCAAGTGGGAGTGAATGAAATTTTTTCCTTATTGCACAAAGCATCACATAAAATATCTTAAATTTTTCTATAAAAAGAAAGTTTACATCATAACTTCATAAGATTTCACAGAAAGAATCACAAAATACAAGAACTAATCTATCACTACTAGCCATAGTAGTATTGACATGAAACCTGCATCAACAAGCACTACTCGTTCAGTCAGAATAAAATATTAACGAAAGTGTTAAAGTCCTGCAACGGCATCAGAGCCCAAGTCAAGTTACTAGGTCTTCAACAAGAATCTCTAAACACCACCTGCTCAGCCATCTTCCTTCTCTTTGTAAAGAACTTTTGAGAGCCACAACGTGTTATCTTTGGAACACTTGAATGAAAATTTTTCATACTTTTTAAATATTTTTTCGTTATTTGTCTCATTTCATTATTGCTTCAGCCATCAAGTTATGCTATATTTAAAAGCAGCAGATGGCATTGATTCAGTCTGAGACTTTCAGAAACTGACTGTTTCCCTAAGAACTCTACTTGTTTACAATAGACATTATTAGCGCCCGGCTCCCACATATTTCAACTAGTTAGACATATCATTATGTACTAATATCATGCAAAGATAAAATCTACCGAATAACATTGATTATTGAATTGATTGAGAAGAGATTACAGGAAACAATCCTCATCCCAACAAGGATAAGAAGAAAATAACTAACAAAACAAACTTAACAAACAACTAACTTTCTGTTACAATTTTACTTATATCCATTAGGTACTAAACTCTTAGCTTGAAGAAATAAACCAAACAACTCAGACCCATAAATAAAATCTAATAAAATTTCTACCAAACCATTGAAATAGCATTTTGAAGGTGCTTTCATGGGGCCTGTTTGGATTGGAAGCCACCAAGCCTCAGATTTTCACAATAGCGTAAAATTGAAAGTTACTACTTTGGAAAACACTTAATGGCACGGCAATCATTGTCGTCAAATAGCCACGACCTGTATTGTGCCAACAACCTACTTCAGTTTTTTGAAATTATTTTAATTAAATTTTAATGTAAACAAACAAGATGGAGCCACGTAACTACCCGTGCGTGTCGTGTGTGGAAATCTGTCGTGCTAAATAGCATAACTCTACTACTTTTCACCCCATTCAGCTCCATTGACTAACTCGACATTATGAACATGTTCAAAGATTTCAACCAGATTTGACTGACACTAAGATAGCCCAACTGCAGTTATTTGGACCAGACTAGCCAATCTAGTCAATAATCATTGCATAAATGATTTCTTTGCAAACTTAATGCCTATGGAACTTAGTACTTCGTATTGCAATCCATTCAAATGTTTATCAAAAGGAAGAAAAAAAAGAGAGTGCGAATTCAGTTCTAAGAAGGGGAAAAATACCAATTTTGATAGAAGTAACTTGAAAGCCACAAACCTGAAGAGTACTCCAATGCTGGTAGCAGTAACTCCTTTCCCAAGTCCACTAACAACTCCACTTGTCTCCAAAAGGTACTTCATTTTCTCCTCAATTTACACCAAACATGTTCTCTTCAGCTTCTTATCCTATGCAAAATGCACAAAACAATATATCAGTATCATTAAGAAAAAACAACACGAGACTAAAACACAGTGATTTAGTGTCATCTCCTCACCTCATTCCTTTTTCTTACTTTGAATTATTTCATTATTATAGTATAAGGCCAAGAGGCCTTTTTGGATTAACTTATTTGAACCTATCTACTAGTATAAGCACTTGTGAGACTATTTACGAGAACTTATAGAAACATGTAATGACGTAGCTATAAACTATTTTCCGCTTACTTCCATATACACTACAATATAGCTCATGAAAACATAGCTAATGAATTCAACTTATACATTTAATATATAAAAGGTTGACTTTATTTTGTCTTAAGCTATAAACAGAGGTCTAAAATTATCTCCACAAGCTTTCCCCAAAACCCGGTTAGCTTTAGATGATACAGCACAATGTAGAGAACAGTAATAAACAGTAAACCTGGTTTACCACCAAATGTAGAGAACACAAAGAAGCTTCCTCTAATGGATATAATCAAACAATTTCATGCACCAAGAAAGTACATTAACCTTATCCAAGACTTTGAATCATTCAGTCAGTAACAAATTAAGAGAAATGAATGTCAAAATCATGGAAATAGGCTTCTAGGCTTAAATCAATAACCAAAATGCATTGATACTAAAAATATTCGGATAACATAAGCAAGAACTAAAGAATATACTGTCAATGCTAATAAATCATTCAAAATTATTCACTCTAACAACTCAAATATATCATCTAATCAGCAAATGTAAACTTCAGAGAGAGACGAACCTGTGTAGAAGATTGAGTTAACATTTCAGGTTCGGACCTCGTTGCCGGAGGCGGCTGGTACCGGATCAAAGTTCAAAACGACATAGGCGGTAGTGGAGATGGCAGTTTTGGATGAATCACGATCAACTTCACCAAGATAATAGCACCACGAATCGCAGTAGCCACTTCTTTGCTACACTTCACACCAAGGCCAACGACAACAAAAGCCTTGAAGCGGGTTCTCTGACCGGCCCGAGTCTGTGATCTGAACCGGAATGACCTTCATGAAGTGACTTCATCCTTCACAGTATGTCTTTGATTTGGTTCTTCTTGATTGGAAGAGAATGGATATAGATCTGCTCAAGGCTTCACGAAACGACCTAGCTTGGTAACTGGACTCTTCTTATTCGCGTCTACCACTTGCTCTACAACGACCATCACGACTCACCATACTGGCACATACATTCATTTATAATGATATCTATTATAAAACTAGTTTACACCAACTGTGCATACCCACTATTCTCTTTATCAAATTCCTAGATTTTTATTTATTCTTTTGGACAAACTAGCTTCTTATCCTGACTTATACGATTACAACAAAATCCTATTGAAATAATCTACTGAACAGCTATTTTTTTAATAGATATCATTATACCTCAATCACAAATGAAAAACGCACAGAAAAACCAATCAAACATCAGAGCAAGAATGTTGCATCAAATTCAACTGTGATTAGAAGACACATTAAAATGACCGGATTTTAGACGAAAAAACAATCACAAACTTAGCATAGATCAAGGTTTACCATATCATACAAAGATACATTAACCAATCATGCAAGAGACCAAACTAACCTCAAAACAAATCATCCAAAAAACACGGCAGCCAACTACACAATAACAAAAGAGCACCAACCCCAAAAAATTACAGCCTCCATGTCTTACAGCACACGTCATCTCAAATGTCACTGCACTTTTTCCTGAGTGGACATTGAATGAAGTAATGGTTAACCTGATACACATGCCTAGCATCGCTAGTATTCATCGATTTCACGAAACCTCTATGAACACACTGCAAAGGAACGTGCCTTATATGAAGGATACCATTCCTTGTATTTTCGGTGACAGCAAACTTTATAGCATGACCTTTGACTAATCTACGCGCAGAGCATAAAAGTTTCCAGTCACCTCCAATCCTGCAAAAAACAGTATCTTCCATCCTGATGAATACCATATCACACTTCAAAATATTACCATAATGATCAATGATAGAAAGCCGAGTCGCAATTGTGGGCAACGCATCCTCGCCGAAACCAAACCAAGGCACAACCTGTATTTAAGAGAATATAAACCAACATTACTAATCATAATTAAAAATCTAAATTATAACCATATATTTTTCACACAATGCTACGGCATTTACCAGATATCCAGAATCAATGTCAGATGATGTCAATATATGAACAAATGTGCGGTAAAACCGCATCACTGGTCTGCCATCGCTTTGAATGATCATCTTTGATATAGGAGGAAGACAGTTGTTACTCCTGATCTGTCTTTTATGGTCATGTGCAGAAGGTTTTGATTCGATATAGGTAAGGGTGACCCATGCACCAAGGCCAATCTTATAGAAATCTTTCAACCCTATCCAACCATCCCTGAAGTACACCTTGCCATATTTCTTGTGGACTTTAACCTCAAACATATTCTTGTTTGCATCACGCAACATGACATAGTCATCAACGTGCAAATCATATTCCTTAGCAAAACACGATGGTAACCTCGTCTTCAGCTGATATATATACAAAAAAACACATGTCGTGGTTATTACTATTGGGAATAGAATACTGGCACAGTATATAGAAGAGAATCAAATAAGTTAAAAGCATGTTCAAAACCAAGAAGTCTTGGTGATAACTTGCTAGTCAAGCAACATGATTGCATATTACATAAACGTAAAAAGTTGTCTGCATTTAGGATAGATCTGCACCTGAATAATATGCAGAGGTAGCTAACTAATAATTATCGCCTACGCTTTACGTGACATAGGGCCAATAACTTAAGCAACTGCGAGCTATTACTTTCTACAAAATTATTTTCAAGCAATTTGGCTTAGGAAGATTAATCCCAGTTGAATAGAATCCAATTACTTCGTCAGATCAACTGGTCTTTGTGCGCATTACATATCAGTGCCTCAAACTTAAATTTTCATAGATTCTTTTATACACAGCCATAATGACCACAATACATATTGTCTCACTGCAACACTATATCCCAAAAATATGACCGTCATAATATGCAAGTTGTCCTTAAAGATTATATGAAGTCATCGTATATGATCCGATGAAACAGCTAGCAGACTTATTCTCAAGTGGAAAACATTCCTCCTTAACATCTGATTTGACAGACTCATTTGAATGAGGATGTTTCTATACTATGAATGCAATCAGTTAAAGAGTTGTGCAAATTTGCCTTCATAACATATAGAATACTATGAATGCAATCAGTTCAAGAGTCATGTATGTTTCTACGGCAACTTTGCTATTTAGCTCATTATCAAGTAACTGGACTGCAGAAGTTTAATAAATGGCAAGGTAATATCATACAAAGCTCAACTATACACAAGTTTAGCTGCACATATAAGTAAAGCGCATAAACCGATGATTTCTTAATCCTCAAGTAACTATTAACCCACAAAATACTCTTACAGCCCACATGGTAGACACAGTCAAGCTAAGCTAACTCACAAAAATTTCAAACTACCTAAAATACATTCTAGATGACAGACACAGAAGTCAATGTCAAAAAAATAGTTCAAAAACTGTAAATCCCCTAATATGTCTAAGCTGCTGTAGATAAATCACGGTCAAAATGAATCACGCCCATATGGCACGATCTGCATCCTGAGATAAAAACAAAAAAACAAAAAAAAAATTAGAAATCTGTAAACAACAGAACTAAATAATTAAGAACACTCCAAAAAATATAGCTTACCGGTATGCGTGTCAATCTAAGCCTCTCCTTCTCAGTGGGGGAATAAGAAGTTTTTCTCCCCACGATGAAGAGCTCAGATAATGTATGGCATACAGGACAGGTGAACAGTTCGGGGTAGTCGAGGGGGCTAGAATCGGGAAGACGTGTCCAGGTTTGGAGGCAAGTATAACCGAATTGGTGTTCACAACGTAATGGTACTGCAACTAGTTTAGTGGAGTTTCTGAAAAGAAACTCCCTAGTAACGCAAATGCTGCAATCAAAAAGAGCAACGTCATGATTGAATCTGCACAGGGGTCCTAGCTTGCAGACCATATCCCTTGCAAGATTTGGACACTGCATAACATTACAAAAACATTCATAATCAGCACAGTGAATATCATTTTATTCATAATCAAAAACATTCAATGTAATAGCAACGGAGGAACATTTTGCATAGGAAATAAATTTATACAACAGAGAAATAAATTTATTCAAGAATCACAACTACAGAAAATCCAAATGTTCAAGCAAATTACCAGAGTAAGGGTCTCGGTTCTGGAAGTATGAGCAAAAGGACATGAAAGCACATCAAAGCAACGGTCTCCAAGGCGGCAAGCAATTTTCCTAAATTAAAATAAATTGAAATCAGCAAGCACAATAAACATAGAACAATTTCAGCTTATTTCCACAAGTTCTCCAAGATAGCTTATAAAAACATCTTATAGCTTATACTAAAACAATTTGATTGTGTTTACCTTGTGTGATTGGACTAACTTATTGGTAATGATAAGAATTTATGCTATAAGAAATAAATTAATCAGCTGATTTCCATAAATTCAATCACTCATGCACAGAATATAGATTAATCAAATACTTAAAAAATTTCAACTTTAAAAGATGATGATTCTTTGAATTTTTCTTGAAAATATCAAATGAATGTGAAAGATTATTTGAGACAAAACCACGATTAAGATACAAAAAAAGAAGTGAAATTTACATGATTTCAATTGGAAAAACATAAATCAAAGATCTTGAGAAGGGGATGATTTACCTAGGGTTGTTCATTCTTTGAACTTTGAGAAGAGACAAATCTTGATGTTCTTGATCTTGATGAACTTTCAAATAAACTTGCTCTTCTTCGATTGAATGAAAATTGAAATTTGGAATTGGGAAAAAATCCCAGTCTCAATTGGCTTAAGTACACAAATAACATCGGAGAAACAAACTCGGATGATCGATTACTGTCTCTAACTGTCTTCATTTCAAAGACAAACCTGAAACAACCTCGTACACAACAGTTAGAGTGAGGTTTTGAAGGTTGTGTGAGTTTATGGAGTGAGGTTTTGAAGGTTGAATGGTTTGGAAAGTGAAGGGAAGAGAGAGTAAAGAATAATAAATGAATTATAATTAAAAATAATGCCATTTAATGTTAATTTAGTAACAATATTATTTGAATATTTCCTTTCCCCTTTTGTTGTCTTTTTCTTTTTTGTTGAGAAAAATGTAGAACACCTTTTTTTTTTTACAAACATAAAAGAAGACCTATTAAACTAAAAAAAAAATCTAAAAAATTAAGAGAAACCTTAAAAAAAAAATGTCGATTTTCAAGAAAAGATGTTAGCAAGGAAAATATAAGGAATAAATATAAAATATTTGGTACATTTAAACCGTTGATTTGTGCAATTTTTATCTCTCTCTCTCACACACACACATATATATAGAGTCAGTATCCGTTGACACCTCGTTGACACAAAATCTTAACTGTTGATTTCTTTGGATCTTAAGGCTTATATTTATTCATTTAGAATATCACGTGAACCACTCTCACATTTATCCTTCTATCGTTTTCAGTCTTCTCAAAATATAAAGGTAGTTCTTATGTGCCTTTCTTATCCATGAATATATGCAATTGCATCTTATGTACCATTAACAAAAAAATCTAACGGCCTTGTTTTGGAAAATCTTCCGGCATGGTTTCAACGGTTCTCTTCTCTGTTAATTCAATTTCACGGTTTCCGACAATAACATTAGATTGCATCTTATTTTCTTTCAATTCAATTTCACGGTTCCCTTCTCTGTTCATTCAATTTCACGGTTTCCGACACGGTTTCAACGGTTTCACTTCTCTTGAAATTGCATTGCAGTTTTTTCTACGCTTAGGGAATACAAAATTGGAACTTAGAACCACAACAAGATTAGATTGAATTTATATAACAAAATTGCATCTTATTTATTCATGGTTCATTATGTAATATAAATTCAATCTAATCTTGTTGTGGTGCCAAGTTCCAATTTTGTATTCCCTAAGCGTAGAAAAAACTCCAAAATAAAAGAAAATAAGATACAATTTCAAGAGAAGGGAAACCGTCGAAACCATGAAATTGAATGAACATAGAAGGGAACCGTGAAATTGAATTGAAAGAAAATAAGATGCAATCTAATGTTATTGTCGGAAACCGTGAAATTGAATTAACAGAGAAGGGAACCGTCGAAACCATGCCGGAAGATTTTCCAAAACAAGGCCGTTAGATTTTTTTGTTAATGGTACATAAGATGCAATTGCATATATTCATGGATAAGAAAGGCACATAAGAACTACCTTCATATTTTGAGAAGAGACTGAAAACGATAGAAATATAATCATGTGAGACTGGTTCACATGATATTCTAAATGAATAAATATAAGCCTTAGGATCCAAAGAAATCAACAGTTAAGATTTGGTGTCAACGAATCATTTGATACCTGGTGTCAACGGATCCTGACTCATAATAAATAGTTATTATTATTAAGTTGATGGTATATGGTTATGACCATAGTTTATTTTGGCATTTAATCGTTTAATTAAATATGACCTGCGTGTCGAAATACAATTGGAAGGAGCTCCTACCTAAATAGCTAAGTTTTGCGGGATCACCCCCCGCCGCTGACTCAAAACAAAGTGAAATATGGATTTTAACCCACTAGAAAATCTTCCAATGAGATTTTCCGAATCAAATGTTAAAGGTTATTTGTTTTGAGTAAAATAGTGGGAGCATATTTAATTCAAGACCTAATTAAATATGTTTTAAAATCATGATACATTTATTTTATTTATTTTTTGTACATAGAATTTCTTTAGCATATGCATTTTATTATAGTGCTAAATGTTTTTATGAAGAACAAAATCTTCAGAAATGAGTTTCTGAATTTGTACAAAATTAAGAAAAACTATTAATTTTTATGAAGAGAAAAAACAGAAGTAACACTTCTTATTTGCCCATATAGTTGATGATTAATCTCATATTTGTTGAAATATGGAGAGTTTTAAAGATGCGGAACATTAACCATAAGTGAAGTCCACTTTTATCAAGAATGGAACAAATTGTTTCATTGACATAGGGGTTAATGCTTGGATTTAAATTTAACTTGATATGAAACCAAATAATTGTTATTAAATTTCATATAAAAATAGAAGCATTAAATCCTAAATCTTGTATTGACAAGAGAATGGTTGTGTAGTTGAATAAAAGACAAGCATTGTCCTATTATCCAAATAATGTTTTCTATACAGGTGTGCTAATTAAATAATGGACTTGAGTTCCATGATCTTGATAAGCTGGTCTATAACATATGAGAAAAAGATCAAATGGGATTTGAACCTTTTGCATATTATCAGCATTATTGTTGCAAACAAGTGTGATTCACAATTTCAGATTCCATGAATATGGACTATTCGACTCATTTGATTTTATATCATTTGAAGGATGTGAGGTCTACCTTTAAACTATTTAAGTATGGAAGAAAATATGATTTATTGGAACCAATATACATATGATGTATATAGACCACTATACAAATTTGCCTGAAATATTTTGTTTCTCTTATTTCACCTAACATTGCTAATTAATTTAGTAGATGAGAAAAGAGTATTTGACACGATTCGTAAATCTTTGAAATTTTTCAAAGAGTTTAACAATGAAGTAAAAGGAAGAAGTTTAAAAGTATAAAGACCATACAAGTAGGTCATGATGATAAATACTTACATAAGGAGTATAATGATTATTTATATTGCATCATGTTTGATATGACTCGATCTAAAATAGTTTGATCATAACTCCATCCGGATCATGGCGACATCTGTTTTGAGTTGTAAAGTTGGTAAGATGCCTTTATTGTATTTGGGTCTCCCTATTGGTGGTGATCCGAGGAGGTTGTTGTTTTGGGAGTCTGTTGTGAATCGTGTTAAAAATATACTGTATGGGTGGAAGAGTCTACTTCTTCCGGCGACCGCTTGATCCTTCTTAAGTCAGTCATGACTGCTATGCCTGTCTATGCTCTTTCCTTCTTCAAAGCTCCATCAGGTATAATCTCTTTCATAGAATCTCTTGACTTTTTTTTGGGGGGGTGAGGATCATAGGAAAATTTCTTGGATAGGTTGGTATATTGTTTGTTTACGAAATGAGTATGGAGGGTTAGAGGTTAGGTAGATGAGGGAGTTTAATACCGCTTTGTTAGGTAAATGGTGTTGAAGAATGTTAGTGGATAGAGGAGGACTTTGGTATGGTGAAGAGGATGGGAGGTTGGGGACCGGAGTTGTTCTTCACGGTGGAGAGAGGTAGCGAAAATCTGTGATGGTGTCAGTGGTAATGAAGGAGGTTCGTTTGAGGAGTTTGTGTTTAAAAAGGTGGGAGATGGAGAATGTACTTTATTTTGGCATGATCGATGGATCGGTGGTGTTTCTTTTCGTGTGTGTTTTAATCGTTTATTTGACTTAGCTGAGAACAAATCATTTTCGGTAGGGAATATGTTTTCACTAGTTTGGGAGGAAGGGGGGTGAGACGTGGAAGTGGCGGAAACGATTGTGGGCATGGGAGGAAGAGTTATTAGTGGAATGTAGGACATTACTTCATGATGTTTTTTTGCAGACTAATTGTTTCGATCAATGGCAGTGGCACCATGACCTGTCAGGGGGTTATTCACAGGGCCGTTCCAATAAAATTGGAGGCTCGGCTCTAATATGAAAAATGGCCCCTAATTAAAATAATTAATGATAATTTAAACAATTGCAAATTATCAATAATGATTATTTTGATTTTAATTTTTTTGATGAATTTTTTTTGTTGATAGATGTGTGAGTTTGGCCTAACTTGTCCATTTACTCTTTATTTTTGTCAAATAATAAGCGCTTGATTTAGCCTTACGTTACAATAGAAAATATTATACTACATCCCAACAATTATACTTGTACCCTTACAAATAATTGAGGTCCCCATAAATTGGAGGCCCTGCTCCGTATAGCTCCTTGCACTTGCCAAGGAACGGCCCTGATTCAATCTGTGGCGTTTATGATATGTTAACTTCTCAGGAGCCTTCTCAGGATACCTTATGCCAAAGAGACTGCTTTGTCGGTGTTAATATATTCCATTTTTGCTTATTTAAAAATAACTACTACCAGCTGTAAAAGAAAGAAAATTGAGAATATGGAAACAGAATCAATTCACAATGACCAGCCAACTTAGTTTTATACAATGGCGGGCTTTGATAACCAGGTTGGCTAACAAACATGCATGAAAAACCAAATACCATAATGCAAGTTTCTACAAATTGAGTCAATTGTGTATATCTTAAATTTATAAAAGAAAAGCAGTGCTGCAGGCAAAAGCTTCTAAAACCCCAGACAAGTTCTTCCCAAATTTAACTAGCAATTCATGTGGAGGGTAAACCCTAGGGTTTAAATTGGACAAATTACTTTGTTGTCCTTGAGGTCATGTGCAGTTGCCTTGGGAACCAAGTAGCTTGTGGTGTGAAGGAAATCTGCATGGAGAATTGAGCACATGCTAACTACACTTATGCAATGATGGTTGTGGCATTTAACCATACACTTGGCTGAGGAATTGCATTGGCATTTTGAAATGGACGCCTGAGATTGCCTCAATTCACTACAAAGGATTTAGGCATACACTTGGCAGAATGTTTGATTTGTATTTAAGATGAACCCATGAGATTAGCCTGTTCTTTTATCTATATAAGTGAAGCTTATGCCTTCGCAAATCACAACACATCAACCACATTTCATCTTTTGAAACAAAAGTAAGCAATGGAAAATTTTGGAAACTTCACAATGTATGCCAAGGATCGTGAAGCTGCTGGTGTTGTGTGCTTGATGAAAGGTATGTTTTTAAAGCTTTTATCTGTTGAGTGTTTTAATGATAGCCTGAGTTTGATTTTGCCATTTATATTTTTGGTATGCAAGCTATGTTCTTGTGCTGTAGACTGGTGTTAATTTGTTTTGTTGAAGTTCTTATCTATGTGTTTATTTTACCACAGTTTATCTCATGAATTGTGAGTTATCAATGTCTCAAGCACTGAGTGGTTTTGTGGATGCTGTTATTTAGATGATTTATTGTGTCATAGAACCCTCTTATGCAAGAATATTGATGAAAGGTGTTCATGAATAACTTTTGGATGATGCATGGAAGGTGTTTTTTTTATGAGTGCTATGCTTTTCCCATTTAAATTTCAAATCTGCAATCAAAAAGAAATGGTTTGAATCAGAGAGATGTATATTCTTTTTTATCAACAAGATGTGTTAATTATATGTTTGAAACAAGGAATGTATGAAATAACTGATATGTATATAAATTTTATCACATGAAATGTTTGAATCAAAAAGATCAAACATTTAGTGGTGCGTGTGTGTTGTTTTTCATAGTGCTGTTGTTTATTCCTTAAGCTGGAACTGTGTTTTTGTCCTGCTCTAAGCTTTGTGTGTTTGTTTTGTCATGTGTTATGGCCGTTCTATGTTGTCTCATTTGTTCATATTCTATTTGGTGTTAACAGTTCAAGGCAATGCTGGTGGGGAGATTGACAAATGTGTTATGAAGGATTTGGTTAGTCTTCGGACATTTCACATGGAGTACGACATATGCTCTGTGAGTTGGTTTACTTGCTACTAATTAATTCATTCTTTAAGTATGTTATATGTGCTACAATATTGTTGTGTTTTTAATGGTGTGTTTGGTTGGCATAATGCTTGGTTTCAAGGTGATGTATGTATGAACAATAGTAAAAGATTAGATGTGTTAGATTATATGATACACCTTTAAGTATTTCATCTGATTTTCTTATTCAAATGTGTTACTAAGATGTAATTGATTTGCATAGTTGGACGGGGGTCATTGTTTTTGGTTTTTCCTTCTGATCATAACTCAAAGTAATCCATGATTATCGATCATTTATGCAGCGTAAGGGAAGGTTGCCTGCTTGCTTTGCAAGAGGTTTTGGATTATAGATAGGGCCGTATGTTATGCTGTGCGATCATAACCAGAATAAGATTGAGGTTGCAATTGAGAAGAAGAATGGGAAAGTTTATTTTGCTGATGGATGGTCGTTTTTGAAGAGCTTTTACGGCATACTGGCTGGTGGTTGGGTCACAGTCATATTTGCCAACCGACATCTTTTTCTGATTGAGGTCAGGAATCCCTATGGAGATGGATTGGAATATCCTCGCCTTAATCCTCCTCTCAGGATGATGCTGGAGACTCAGAGTGCCAAGGACTATCGAAAGTCCTTTGTGAGATATGATTCCAATGCTCTTTTCCTTCCAACTGTGTTTTGTCACACAATGGTTAAGCAGTTAACTTCTGATGATGTTACCTCTGGGGTCTTGGTGAGTGGAGAATTTTTTCCTATAACTTTGCTTTTGTATGATAACTGCTTGGATCTTTGACTTGAGGTGTTTTTTTCCCTGTGTTTTCAGAAGCTGAATTGGCTAGGATTCTGCCAATCTGCACTTCCTGCCGAGCCAGCGGAGATAACGCTTATTGATTACCTTGGCTATCTTTGGAAATTGCCGATGGAGTTTGGGCACCATGGAGATATGACGTGTCTGTTTAAGGGGGAGTGGCAAGGTGTGTGCAGTGCGCGTTTGCTGGTTGAAGGATCAAGTGTGAAGTTTGGTGTCACAGAATCCTCCAATAACAATGTGATGTACCTGTGCCCACCTCAAATGCTGGTCTTGAAGACCAGGCTCCCTCCATCTGCAAATGCCGGAGGAAATGGTCCATCGTATCGATTTGAGCAGTATCTCTGGAAGAATTAGTGTTTCTTAATGTCTTGGTTTGTCTTCCCGCCGGGAAAATGTCGTCGTCTTCGTGAATGTGTGTCTGCTATGTTCTCAGTTGTGCTGTTAGTGTTGTGTGTGTACCTTTTATCGTATTTGTTGCCCGGTGTTTAGGTAACGAGTCGATTACCAGACGTCTTATTATTAGTAACTTGGTGTTTAAGTAATCTTGGTGTATTGATGATGTTTTATGTAATCCTTATTGTCCTTATGAATGAAGATTGTGTGTGTTTGTTGTTGTTATATCAATGTGTGGCTATAGTTCTTATTCTTTATTTTTTTTGAATGATATGTCTTTGTTGCATCTATAATTTATTTGTGATCTAGATTCCTTACAAAGTCTATTATAATTTATTTTGTGGATGTGTATCTCAGATTTTTTTTATAGTGTTTCATGATGTGGTTTAATTAGTTATTGGTTATTGTATTTTAGTGGTTATTGTATTTTAGTGGTTATATATCTTTGTTTATGTGGTTTAATTAGTTATTGGTTATTGTATTTTAGTGGTTATATATCTTTGTTTGGGATATTATGTCTAACGTTACAGACATATAATTAATTCTAGACAACTATTTAATGCATGTCTGTTTAGTGGAAACTAGGATGAGTATTCCAAAGCTTAGCGTTTTCTTTCTATTAGGTAGATTAGGTATCTTCATGATTAATGATATCCCCATGTCAGATGAGAAGGCGTGATATGGATGGATATGTGTAACATTTTTCAACTTTATTGACATGTTTAGTTGTTCACCTTGCTTATAGTCTTCACTTTGTTCTCTAAATCCTCCATGCAGAAGCTTCTTTTGTACACCAAAGCTGTCTAAACTTATTGAAGAAAGTTCATCCAAGTTTGACAAACAGGCTGCTGAAACTCTTAAGATGGCACATATCAAGAGCAAGGACTTTCCAGATGAGGCTATACAGGCTGCTGAAACTTTGATCTTTATGAAAGGTAATGTGTGACTAATAAGTTGTTTTTATTCAGTCTATTGCATGCAATGTTCAACTCTTTATCAGTTGGATGTCTAATATTAGTATGGATATTTACTTCTTAGGACCTTTGGCTTTTGATTTGAATGTGATGCCTGCTAGCAAAGAGATTTCAATGTTAGATTCATACATTCTGGAATTTGAAATAACAAATGTGAGTGGTTTTTTTTTTTTTTTTTTTTTACTTTAACAAGTTGTTTTCCGTATTTCACTGTGCTGGGATTTATGTTATGGCAGTGGATATAACACGGGATATCTGTGTTTTCAGGCTGTGGCAAGGTTGCCTAGGTGATCCTAAGAATAATGAGGTAGAGGTTCAGGTTGAGATAAAAAACAACAAAGTGTTCTTCAAGAATGGTTGGTTTGGGTTGAAGGATTTCTATAATGTTGACATCGGTGCTTGGGCAACCCTTATCTATGAGCACCCACGTCTTTTGAGAATGACCTTGAAAAATAGGTTTGACGAGGAACTTGAGTACCCTGATTGCACTCTTCTGATAATATCTAAGCTTGATCGAGGATTATGTCGATGTAGCTCATTGATATTCTGCGCAGCATCCGTCATAAAATTGACTGCTGCTGATGTTAACTCTGGATCTTTGGTACACGTTTGTCATAGTGTTTGTTTATTTCTCGCTGCAGGTTTTGCGTAGGGTAGGGTTTTGCCGGAGATCATTGCCAAGTGAGGAGATCATTGCCAAGTGAGGATACTGAGATCAAAGTGGTTGATTATTTGGGATTTGGTTGGAATTGCTCCTTTCAAATTGTCGAGGAAGATAATGGCTTGGTGTGCAAAATAGGAGGTCAGTGGGTAGCGCTTTGCAGGGCGCGTAGGCTGGGTGCAAACAATCCTCTGAAGCTAGCAGTGACGCAGGTTTCGGATAACAAAATTATCTATCTGAGGTATGTCCGGATACCCTGCAAGCACAGGGACATCATCAAGCCCTTGGATAAAGTTGTTTGCCTTGATGCTGCTGAGGCTGGTTCCCCGCAACAGGTTTGGATTTAGGATTCCTGTTATTCTATTGTGTTATGTGGTGTGTTGCATTGGCTTATCGAATATCCGTGCTGGTATTGTCTTAGGAACGGCTATCCGTATCACAGATGAATTTTCTATACGGGAGGCGCAAAAGTTGAATACCTACTTTGTAGAGCTTGATGTCTCGATTGTGAGTGATGCGCTTCTTTGTTGATAGAATTCTTATAATTTTGCATTGCATTTATGTTCATGACTGTTAATCATGTATACTGTTACTTCTAGATTGCATTACAATTCTTGGTATTCTAGAATGTTAGGGAAAATAAACAATGCATTGCAATTGTGATATTATCAATCACTGTGCACAAAAAAAAACTCGCAGCCGACCCGGCGATAAGAGAAAGCTGGTTTTTCTCATGTTATAGCCATTCTTTGCATATTTCTTCAGGCACTCTAATTATGCCAATGTGTTAATGCAATTCAGAACTTAGGTGAAAAATTAGGACTTAGATTGCACTATACTTATATCCAGCAGAAGATCACAGTGATATTTGGTATGGTTTTTTCAATTAGTTAAAATAATTGTGATCTTTTGAGTTCAATATACTTCAAAATAAACTGATAAACATTGATGTGCAGTGTGCTTTAAGCAGTTGCCCTTGTGTGATTTATAAATCAGGTCACATTTGTTATTTAGCCATCCATGTAATGTTAGGTGCGGTAGGAATTTTGTTCTGTCTGGTATTCTTTGTTTCGAGTTTCTGCATTAATGTTGCCTGAAGTTTGAGTGGAAATCAACTCAGCCTTCTTATTTGTGTGATTTTATCTTAGTTGCGTTCAAAATAGAATTGCATGAACGGAAAGTTATTAGGCCTTGATTTCTATTTACGCCAATGCTGTGTGATTAACTTCGTATGTAATGTTGTTCATTGAATCGCTTTAATGATGGAAATACCAGATGCCTGTTCCTTCTAACTGATGCATGATTATTCTATTTATTTGGCAAATACTGATGGAATGCAATTTACGCGAATATCAGCTGAAGGCAAGGATGCCGTCGTGTTTTGCTAAGAAACATGGTTTGCACGTTGATGAATATGTTATGTTGCGTGATCCTAACAAGAACACGTTCGAGGTTAGGGTGCACAAGAAGAAGGGAAAGGTCTATTTGAGGGATGGTTGGGCAGGGTTGAAGGATTTTTATAAAATAGGCCGTGGTGCATGGGTCAGTCTTACGTATATAGAATCCAATCTTATGCACATGACCATCAAATACAAATCAGGAGTGGAAGTGGACTATCCTAATAACTGTCTTCCTCCTATATCAAGGATGCTAATTCCACCTGAGGGTCGTGAGGTGATGCGGTTCTATCGCACGTGTGTTCATAGATTGACATCTTCTGACATGGCCTCAGGATATCTGGTAAATGCAATATCATGTGAACTATATACGGTGATGTATTCGATTATTGATTGCGATGGGTTATGGTAGTTTATGTTCTCTTAAATGCAGGTTATTCCTTGGTTTGGTTTCTGTGAGGATGCATTGCCCAAAACCGCGACTCGGCTATCTATCATCGATCACTATGGTAATATTTGGAGGTGTGAGATGGTATTCATCAAGGTGAGAAATACTGTCTTTTGCAGGATTGGAGGTCAGTGGAGTCTCTTATGCGCAGCGCGTAATTTGATGAAAGGCCATGCTATAAAGCTTGTTGTGACCGGTGATACAAGGAATGGTATTCTGCACATAAGGGATGTTCCTTTTCAGTGTGTTCATCGGGGTTTCGCTTGTTCTATGAATACATCCGAGCCGAGACATGTCTACCAGGTTAACCATTACTTCGTTCAGTGTCCACTCAAGAATAAGTGCACTGCTGTTTGAGATAGTGCCTGCAATGAGACGTGGATTCCGTTAATTTTTTGGGATTGTTCGCTTTTGTTGTATTGCGCAGTCCGCTGGGATGCGTTTTCTGTGGTTAGTTTTAGGTTCGTTTTGTCTAGCTTTGCTATTTGGTCACTTTATTTGTGTACACTAAGGAAGACTTTGATCAATGCTAAGTTTGTGATTTGTTTGTTTGCCTAAATTCTGATTTCTTAGAAACAACCTTTAACCTACGCATGCAGCTGATGAATGTTTGAAATTATTCGATGTTGTAAGCCAGATTAAATGTTTTACAAATTCCAGCATGGTGATGTGATCGTGTGATTTATTATATGCATAGTTAGGGAGATAATTGTGGATATGCGTCTGTTTAGGAACATGATGCCAATGTTCTGAATGAGCATAAACAATATAGTATAAATGATCAAATTGAGTGACTGCTTTGAATTAAAAGGATCGTGAAATATGAGATAAATCTCTATAGGTCGCGTGTGTCTGAGATGTACTGTCTTAGGGATTTATAGTTTTAGTGTTTAAAATGATGCTGATGTGACAGTGCTAGATGCATTGGATTGAGTGTTAGACCATTCATTTTTTGGTTTAACCAATTTTTGGTCGATCGCGCATTTTCAGTCTCGCATCTTGGAAATACAGTGCACAAGTCACCGCTTTTCCGGATAAACCAACGACGTCTAACTTTTTTGTACAAGAATAACCAAGCCGCATATATGCCATGGCCTTTGCTCTAATTATGCAAAGATACTAAAATACATTGAAGTCTTGGTTAGTCTAATTGAAGGTAACTATATCCTATGAGTCAGCTCTTATTGATTTATAGTCATTGCAGGATCAGCGAAGGTCATTTGCTATATAATATGTGATGTTAGTCTAAGCTAAAGTTCACTACCCTTTAGCAAAACTTAATACTTTAGATATTTTCCCCATATACTTCTCTACTTATATTTACCCTTTAGCTAAAGTTCACTACCCTTTAACAATTTTATAAACCTGCGTATGACTGAGCCAAGGATTATTTGCAAAGTACGATGAATATCATATGACTGTTTTGTTATGGTGATAGTATGCCTTGATAACGCGACTGTGATTTTTTTGGATTTATCTGATTTTTTTCACAACGACTGTGTATAACCAGCACGGCAAATCTGGTGCAGAGATCATAATAAAAAATTCTCCTATATACTTGAAAAGTCCACAACTTCTAAGTACTATATACCCAAAAAGAAAGAAATTGGCAGCTGTGATAGGAATAGGCCACCCGTGGCTCCCTTCAGCACATATTAACCGTTTCTGCTATATGCTTTTCGACAGAAGGTTTAACTCAGCTGTCAACGCCATTTATCTCTCCCTCGGCCAATCAACGCTAAAAGAAACTAAATCACTGATGCACCAAACACTCATTTTGGTTTCGATCCCATTTGTATAACTGACAATCCGGAAAATTCGATTGATTAAATGTGCATTCATCTCGATCAATAAGGTATTTTTTCAAGCTCCTTTTCTACCATAGTTGCACTTTATGGTTATGCATTCTATTTACCTCAGCATTCAGCAAACATCACATTGCTAATATTTTGATCCGTATTAGTCTCGCACAAGAATTAACCAACCAAATTTCGTCTTAGAGATTTACTCTAAGATAATTCTTAAAAAGAACATCCCCGTCGTAGCCCGAGATTGCAGCACATGACATAACTTATTCTTCCATATCCATACAGACATCAGGTATAACTCAGATGTCGACGCTCCATATCACAACACTCGGCATATCAATGCAACCAGAAGCTACGACAATGAGCAGGAACACTCCTTTTGGTTTCGATACCATCCGGTATAGCTGAGAATCCGAAAAATTCTATTGATCAAATGTGTATTCGTTTCAATATTTGAGTTATTTTTTCAAGGATAGGTTCTCTTCTGCTATAGTGTTAATTTATGGATATGATCTCCATTTTCTCGAACATAAGGCAAACATCGCATTGCTAATATTTTGATCCTTATCGAATAAATGGAAGGCTTGAATACTCTTATAGTAAAGCTTCTATATTACTTGCTAGGAAATCATCCACCAAGTTTTGATTCATCTATTGTTAAGTTTTTGAATCTCAGATAAGATGGCTAAGAGAGGTAATCAACTCTATCTTATATGTGTTGAAAGAAAATGCTCATTTCTACAAACACTACACATGATTTGCAATTTTTCATGAATGTAAAGTAATAATGCATGTTTATGTTTATGTTTCTGTTATAGCTGCGGCTCCAAAGATGACTCATGTGGAAGGAATTAAGTGTGGGAATATTGATCTGGCATTGATGGCTAGAGTAATTCACCTATGGAGTGTTCCTGACCATACGAATCCAGCCGAGGAGGGAAGTCTGCACATGCTCTTTCTCGATGAAAAGGTAGTTCTTTCATGCTTATCTCATTTCTGTTATTAGTTTTTTATTGTCAATCTCATAATGTAGCATTTTAACGGAAAAGAAGATGTGTCGAAGCTTTTCCTGAAAGTGATCAGTCAGTTGGAACTGCTACATGTTATACAAGAGGGATTTTTATTCAATTTGAGCATCATCAAGTTTGAGGTTAGTACAATTGGTTCTGTTAACTCTTTTTGTTATTTTTTGGATAGGTTAGTGTTGGAACAAAATAACATGTTTTATGAGGAAAGCATGAATATGTTTGCAGTTACATATACATTGTTTTTTATAATTCATACCTTTGAGGATTCATATGCTTTACACTCTTTTATACATTGCTCCTGTGTTGTTTTTTGTTCGCTGTTGTGCATAATTTGGCAGGTTTATGCAGCAATGTTGCTCCTGTGTTGTTTTTTCCGTTGTTGTTTTGATCTTTAAGTGAGTGCTTCTGCAAAGTTTCAACAGTGAAGACATATCAAATGCTTTCTAAGTTTGCAAGGTTTTAGATTTTTTTGCATTATGTGAGATAAAATATATTGCAATTTTTTTTAATGTATTGTTTTAAAAGGATTTTTAATCAAGTTTTTTTGTCCTAATTTTGCAGCATATATAGTTTTCTTTGTAGTTAGTGTTGGTGTTAGTGTATGGTGTTTACTTTTGCAAAGGAGCTGAGTTGTTTGTTTGCAAATCAACTTGGTTTTAATCGAAAAAATAAAGTGAAGTTGGTGTGAAAAATAAGTCTGAATCAATTGATATAATTTATGACAGATCATATGTTGTTGTAAGGTTCCTCCTCCATAAACAAAGTTTCTAAATTTATTGTAATGAAGTTTCTGTTAACATTGTCTCGCCTAAAGAGTTCTAATTAAATTAGTAATTAAATTTTGAAGTTTCTCCTAAATACAGAAACTTCGTTACAAAGTGTCTTTTTAAATTTTGAAGTTTCTGTTAACATTCTCACTTCATACTCACTCCGATTATGAAATTTTGCTATACTTCAACTTTCATATATTGTTAGTAGATGATAGTAGATAATCTACTCAACTATTGTTGTCATTCATTATCATTACTATTAATTATGAGTGTTCAAAACCAAACCAATCCAAAAGAAAAACCGCAAATCGAACCAATCCAAATCGAAACCGCAAAAAACCGTATATGGTTCGGATGTATTCAGATCATTTTTTTACTCAACCGCATGGTTTGGTTCGGTTTATGGTTTTAATTTTACCAACCGAACCAAACCAAACCGCAATATAAGAAAAACACTAATTAAATATATATCACCTAAACCAATACTCATAGAAATTCAATGAAAACTTTCATAAAATGACATTTTTTTTCTCTTGTTAATTTTCTTCTTTGCTTTTTCCATAAAATGTATTTATGTGCTACTTGAACTCTTAGAGAATGATAAAAAAATTAGTCTTTTGTATTTTTTTACAAAATATGATTACTTTTTGTGCGCATTTTAATTTGGTCTACGTAGTTTAGAACATTGTTCGATGAAAATAAAATTGTAATGTTTGATGATATTTAAAACATTGCTGAAATATGTTGTGTTTTAACTTTTTAATTTGATTTTAACGTTGGAAAAAAATATTGTCTAAAAAAACCGCATCAACCGATCCAATCCACATGGGTTTGATTTGGATTTTATTGTAAAAGTCAATCAAACTAAGCCAAACCGCATACTTGTTTATCTTACCGTTCGGAAAACTTTTAATCTCAAAATCGAACCAAACCAAACCACGAACACCCATAATTGTTACTCCATCCGTTCCTTTTTAAGTCTCTTTTTAGGGTGATTTTTTCGTTCCTATTTAACTGTCTTTTTGGTATTTTAAGGGTATGATTTGTCAATTATATTCTTTGTCAATTACTTTTATCTTTTTCAATAAAACTAATTAATGCTAACTATTTGGAAAACTAAAGTTTGTTTTTTTAAATAAAGTTTGTTTCTTGTTATCTTCAAATTTAAACAAAATTTTGTTCCCAACAATGGTTACAAGAAGAGTTAAAATTCTATATATAAGATGAGTAGTAATAATTAAAAATTTCAAGTGTGGCTGTAGCATTGGTTGAAGCCTTAACTTTAATTAAAGGAGTTAGAAGAAAGTTAATTTTTTCTTAACTTTTGATTAATATGAAGTTGGAATAATTTTTATATTGACTTAAAAAAATTAAAAAGATGTGCATAATATTTAAAAAATTGACAATTGTTTGTTATGAGAGAGAGTGGGCAAAAAACAAATTGTTGGAGAGAAAGATAATAACAGACAATTGTTTGTTACGAGTGAAAAATAACATTAAATTTGTTGGTAAGATAAAGTGTGCGCAAAAAAATAGAATTTTATTTGTGGATTAAAATAAGGGTATAATAGGAAGAAAATGTGCAAAAATACATATTGCTATTTTGGTTAAATTTTTTAAAAAGACACTTAAAAATAAACGGAGTGAGTATTTGATAAAAAAGAAACATCAAAGAACAAACAATTTAAACACAAAAATAAACTGTGAAGGGGCTTTTTAGATCTAGAAACATCTATATATTTTAAGAGGAGTGTTATTTGAACAACCATTTGGTTGCCAACTTTATGTGACAACTATTTTATAATGAAAAAATAGGTATTGGCACGAAAATCAAAACAATAGAGAGAAAAAGTAAAAAATAATGTGAGTATGAGAGAGAAAGTTGTCACAATAGTTGTCCCAAAATAGATGTTCAAATATCATTTCTCTATTTCAAAGGAACAAAGATCATGCGGAGATGGTTGTGTATCTTTGTGTCTGCTGAGAATAAGGAAAAAAAGGTAGCTACAAGCGGTCACTCAGTTAGAGTGGGGTCAGAAGTGACTTGTCAGAGGAAAATCAGGTGTAACAAAGAACACGTACACCATCCAATCCAATGGTTGTGATAGCGTTATTTAGCTTGTGCACCTGCGAGTTATAAATTGCTCGCGCACGCTAGCACGCGCCTAAAACATGTAGTTAAGTTGCATAAAAGTACATAGATAACAGATGTATGGAAATATAGAGTGATGATAGATGAACCACTCTATTTTATACACATTCTGGACACCCACATAGAAAATCGACACATGGCATCACTTTATCAAAAAAAAATTATGAACAGAACTTCTCTCTTCTTCTCCTCTGCCTTGCCTTTGTCTCATCGATCCCTCTCCTCCACCGGCGACGACGACAACAACTTCACCGTCACTGTTAGTTTTTTCTCCATGTTTTCTTTCTCTCTCACCGTGCTCTTTCTCTCTCCTTGTTTTCTCTTTCTCTCTCACCGTGTCCATCGTGTTCACTATTCCGGTATCAGCAATGGTACCATACCATATCTCCCCATTGCCTCAGACTCACCACACGCCCCTTCATCCACCACCACCAACACCACTGTCGATCGCCGTCACAGATCTATTTGTGAGGGGCAATGGGGTTGTATTTTTTTTTTCTGGTTCTGTTTGAGTAAGAAAAATCCTTGACAGTGGAAAGCAAAGATTGAATCTGAATCCGGTGACACCATGGCCGACGAGATCTCAGATAGAACATGCCGGATTCGAACCCCCACTGCTGTCGCTTAAAAGAGTGGTGAGAGAGAAGAGGAATGTTTGAGGGTGTGTTTCACTATTGCAGAGGAGGATTGGAAGAGTGAAAGGATTGAAAAAAAACAAAAAAGGTTTGCGAAATTACCAAAATACCACATGGTGTGTGTACAAAAGTGGTATGGGAAAAAGGGTGTCTATAAATCATTTCTCGAAATATATCAGTTAAGAGTTAAAGGGAAATGATAAATCGACCACTCCAACTTGTACACACCTTGTACCACTTGCTGATGTGGTAAGTTTTAATTTTAAAAAATTGTTTTGGAATGTTTGGTAATAAAAAAACAAAACAGATGGCTCTCTTTCTCTCTCATGGAAGCTCCATCCATCTCTCACTCTCTTTCTCTTTCGGAACCTCAGAAAATGTCGCCGGAGAAGAGGTTGGTCGTGAGGGACGTAGTAATGGTGGTGGTGGAGGACGGTGGTGGGGAGGATGACGGAAGACAGGGTGGGTGCAGCCGGTGGTGGTGGCCGGCGAGGGAGAAAATTTGAGGGAAGAGAGGTCAGATCTGAAACGTGGGTGGTGATGAAAACGGTGAGCACGACAACGACGGTGTTGATGGTGGGGAACGAGGGTGGTGGTCGTAGGGGATCGAAGGTGGACGGAGGGTGTAGATCTGAGGTCGCCGGAAACGGAGGCGACATTATTGATGATGGGGTTGATTGTGGTGGACGAATGATGTTAGATCTGAGGGCGACTGGTGGTTGTGAGATTTGATGGTGACGACGGCGGACGGCGGTCGTGGGTGGGTTTGCCGGTAGTTGTGGTGGTGGGACTGACCAGTGAAAAAGAAAAGGTAAAGGAAAAAGGAGAAAGAAAGAAGAAAGGGTGGGAAGAGTCATTTACAAAATTGCCCCCATTATAATTAATAGAAAAAATTCGTACAAGTGTGTATGTCCACCTAAGGGTGTTTATCTATAACTACTCTCAGTTAAATGGCTTACAAGTTGGTACAGTTCTAGTAGTAGTTAATTTTTTTTGGTAACATGGTAAAACTTAAAAGTTAAAAATGAATGTGTACCTCTGGCATTTTTCTTTTGAAATCACAATATATTGTTAGGATAGAAATACTGAGAAGAGAACTGAAAGACGACAAATGGAAACTAAATTTATTACTTATTATTGATGATAATTTTTTTCGATAACAAGAGGGTTAAACTCTGGAAAATAGACAAACTACCATTTAATAAGACACAAAGTTTAAATTCAAATACAATCAATTACATATAAACAACTAATTTAAAGAGAAGATTATTAATGTCTAATATTTTGCACTATACTCCGACCTGCCACAGTCCCTCATTTACTATCTGAAAGCGTAGAACCACTAGCGAGTCAAAATGAAGCTCGATCTTATGGAAACCAGCCAAGTTCAAACCTTAAAAAACTATACAAAGTTCCGCTACATATGCGCTACTTACCTACAATCTCTTTGAAAATACACAGATCCATTTGCCATTCTCCCCACACAACACTCCTTCCTTATCCCCGCAACACTCCCTCCTTTATATGTGACATCCGGGATCAAACGGATCCAACCACTTTTAGGGAGGCTGCCAGTTGATATTTTCTGAAATTGTCATTGTAGTGTTTTGCATAGAAGCAGTTTTAGCACTAACCGCATGACAATTAACAAGCCTGTTAATTTCCAGCCAAGGAAGGATTACTAGGTGTGACACAAAATCCTCATCATGCATCATTCTTTCCTCCAATTCCACAAAGTATGACATGTCGTCGCCCAAAAGCCAGTCCAATTTCAGGCCTCCCCCTCACTCAACGCTATATCCATACTCATCTCCAACCATTGCTGCAAATCTGCGTTGAAAAGTTCCATGTGATATCTAGAATTAACTGTCTTAAGCAAACAACCATTGCTGTGGGACAATCGCGAAGAACATGCAATGTCGTTTTGATAGTATCTATTCAGTGATGACAGTATGCAGTTCTGAGAAGCATGACCTGCAATCTGTAATTAGTTAACTGTCTATCTTGTTTGAGCAACCACACAAACGTACTCTCTCAGGCATTATTTTTCAACACCTACATCCAATATCTGAAAATTGGTTCAACTAAATCACCACATAACTCTTTATAAGCTTGAGCAACTGAGAAATCATCAACACCTGCACCAGGCCCTACGCACAAACATCGCTACCATAATCAATATTTGGCGGTGAGATGACTCTAAATCTGTCCAGAATTTCAACTGGGACAGGGAGCTACCCTTGCAAATTATTCGTTCACCACTCCATGTGCTCATTGACAAGCTCTTCAACTTTAACATATTGCATACCAATAGGGATATTAATATCAAGGTTGATCACTTTTAATCCCTAATCCAACCAACAATACTTCTAAGCTTGAACTGATTCACCATTTCAAATAATCCAATGCACCAAGCTACTAACATTAGGTATAACTTCGTCATATCTTTCCACAAACTAGAATCATTTGATTTTGCTACACCCTCAACCAATAACAAATTTTCTCTATCATACTTTCTTCTTGAGATTCTACAGCATTATCACCAGTTTTCCATAATATTGGTGATAATATGTTTTCAACATCCATAATTCTCTGCAATGATCTGGTCTGCAGAGTATTCCATAACACTTGGACAAAAATAGCAGATTATTCTGCAGCTGTACCATAAAAAAAATTGGACGAAAATAGATCCCCTTGGAGAAAAAAAAGTAGAGTACATGGACAAAAAAAAGTAGAGTACTTGGACAAAAAATTTCTGCTGAATTATAACAAAAATTGCAGATTATTCTGCAGCAGTTTTTTTAACTATTTACAGCAAACTTGGAATTAAACAACAGTCTTATAATTGTGGTAAACTACAGTCTTAAACTTGGAATTAAACAATAAACTCTATAGGATCTTATAAATCAAAACTAAAGAACTGCATAAAGATATAAGTAAAATATCTCGACACATCTTCATATATTATTGACATCTTGGTTAGTTTTCAATTCTGACCAAAATGACGGAGAAAAAGAAGCAGATGTGAATCATTGAATTCAGGCAGGGTGGTTGACATAGAGAAGAGCATGAACTAATGAAAGTGCCGCTCAAGTCGAAGGGAAACTTTTATCAAACAGATGTAAGACCGGTGTTGTTGTATGTGGTGCAATTGATTTATAATTGATAGCCTTGGTCCTATAATTACTACATGTAAGAACATGATAATGATGATGATGATGATGCTAGAACCAAAGACTCTCAGAAATGGTAAACTTGGCAGGTTCAGTGGGTTCGAAATATTGCAAGCAGCACAATGACTCTCTCAAAATATTGCAAGCAGCACATGGTACAATGGGAGAAAAATAGGATCCTTTCATTCAAATAAACCAATGCACAGGATCCGATACAATGGGAGAGAAAAATAGGAAACTTGGCTTTGTTTTTCATTACCAAGAAGAGAAGAAAATATTAGAAGATTCATAAGTTAGAAATTACTAATTTAATTAGAACTCTTTATCATGTATCAAACATAAACAGTAGTAATTGAAACAAAATACCAAGTCTTATGGAAAATAGAACAGTGTTGGATATCACTGTCATATTGCCAGGACATAAATAATAGTAAAAGATTAAACCATGTGTCTAGGATTGAAACAAATTAATAATGTATCAAACATAACATTACTAGAAAATGACACAAAACACCGAGTCTTCAAGCTAATGGAAGGACTTGAATAATGAAAGATTAAATTTGCATAGTGCCAATTTTATAAACCCGATGTTGTGTCTGTCTCATGTCCTCTTTCTTTCTCTTCTTCCTGTTTAAAGTAACAAGGTTTTCGGTTAGAAACCAAATGAGAAGATCCAATTTCTAAAAAAAAATGTCATGGAAAATTCATAGTAAGCAAATTATTTTCAATCTTAGGACTGAGGTATATGATTAATCCTTGAACAAGACAGTAAAAACGTTTATCTAATCTAACAGAAACCAAGAACGATAATGCATATCACATCACAATCACACTAGAATGCAAGATAACATACTCTTTTTATCTTTTCACGAATGCAGCTTTTGACGATCCATTCTGGTGGTGGCCAAAACAAGTTGAAGTACTCAGGATAATCAGACAAAGGGGAAAGGCAGCATTGATCCAAGTGAAAAACACACATCCCACAAAGCATCTGGTCAAAATAGTGGAATGCATCATCACTAAAGATGACACAATTTCCTTTGACAACAGACAAATCCGAAGCAGAAGCGGAAAACGAACATCCATTCCCCAAGAACAGAATTCTATCCCCTAAACTCGCCAACTTGACCCATTTCTTCTCCTTTTCATCAAGTCTGAACACGTCAAGCTTTAAACCATCTTCACCGGGGAAACCAAAACAATGAGAGTCATAGATGTCCACTAGCAACAATTCACCCTCACTCTCTACCAGGAATTTCATGTCCCCTCCATCCACATATTCAGCCAATAACTCAACACTATAGCCTGGTCCAAAAGCAACTGTCCTACCAATTTTATTGACTGCACAAAACCTGTCTTTAAACATGCACATACCTAGAAAGTTGGTTGACACGCAGGGGATCGGCGTCCAATGCTCTTTTCGGCAATGGAACAGTAGCGGATGGCCACATATCAATGTGCCAAGAGCGAGAGGATTTTTCCCATGGCACGTGACAGCAACAACCTTTATTCCCCTTGCCATATTTTCCATTTTCTTTCTTTCTATTGCATATTCAAAAGCTTCATCTTCGAAGTTCCAGTAACGGAATTCAGATCTCTCCGTCGGTTCTTCTTTAATGATGGAGTAGAAGGTTCCTAAATGGACGACATAGGAGAATTTGTTGAAGTCGAGCACGTAAGGAAAATCATAGGGGCAAGGAGACTGATATGGGCAGAGTGGGTGGAAGAGTTGTGTTTCGCCACGTGAATTTTGGGTAATTCTAATCAACCAAGGACGGAGACGGAGGTTTTGTTGTTGTGGTGGTGGTTTGATGAGTAAGAGACTGTGTTTTGAGAGGAAATAGGATGGTGTTGGACCGTGAAAATCATAATAATGTTTTATCTTAAAGGGCACTAAACTAGGATGGTGGTGATTTGAGATGGAAGAGCACCGCCACACAGAACAAACCGAGCGGAAACGAATGAGATCAAGATCATTGTCGAATCGTTGCGATATCAAATTCAGAAGATTTGCATCGAGTTCACACCAGTCTACCTCCACTGTGCCCATGGATACTGCTCTTCTTTTCTCTCTATAGCAATAAGAAAAGATAAAACAAACCCCGGAAAGAAACTACTCGGTTGAAGAATTTATTTTTTGAGGGATGCTCGGTTGAAATTTGTTTAAATAGTCTTGTCACTATCTTTTTCCCTTCCAATTATTATACCATTAAACAAATTTGTATTTGTTATTTTAAGCTGATTCAAAAAGATAAGTATAGTTTGTTACAACATGAGCAAAATATTCATTATCTATAACTATAACCAATAGCATCAATAGTGTATCTTCTTTTTTCCTTTATCATTTTTTTGTTTGAAGAATGATAATAAAGATGGTTGTTGGTGTCATTAAAAAAAATTAATTTAGATTATATTTTTTGTTATATTATTGAAATTGAAATAAATAATCAGGGTTAATTTGATTTGTTATAATTTGAAAGAAAAAAATATCAAATTTATACTTTTAATCAAAATTAAAATTTCATAAAAAAACACCATTCATAATTTTCAAATGTTAGCGCAATTAAAAGAGCGGAAAGACGGGCACGTGAGTGTCCGTCTTTTCGCTAGTATATATAGTGTAGTAAGGTTTTTTATGCCACATATTGCTTCTACGTTTATTCTCAATATTTTTAGTATATATAGTGAGCGGAAAGAAACTAGTCGGTTGAAGAATTGTTTAAATAGTTGTGAATACATAATTTTTGGCCTATCTTTTTCACCTCCAAACTATTGATTAACAAATTTTGTTGGGTGATTCAAAAAGATAAGAATCTACATTATATTTGTTATATGGTTGTTACCGGTGAAAAAGATAGGTATAGTTTGTTACAATATGAAATCACAACATATTCATTATCTATAACTATAAATATAATTAAAATAAAAATAATTTTGATCAATATTTCATAAAAACTATTGTTGGCAAGGGGTTGCTGCCAATCCTTATGAATCAAAATAGTGGTAAACAATGGTCAGTCAATCCCCATACAAGCAAAGGGTTATTGCCACCTCGTAAGAGAAGTGACTTTTACCTTTTCCATAAGCTGCATAACTGATTAGAGCTGTCAAAAATAGGTAGGGCTAATGAGCGGTCCATTAGCCCATATTTTGGGTTGAGCCTAAAAAAGCTGGCCCAAAATGCACTCGGCCTTTCTTGGCCCATATAAAAATTGGGTCGGACTGGCCCATCGGGCTTTGGGCCGGCCCATTATTAATATTTTCATTTGTTAAAAACACTATTTTAATCAACTAATTTAAAATTTATTTATAAAAAAATATTTAAATAAGTAAACTTAATAAAAATGAATGAATTTACCTCAAAGTTTTAAAATTTTAAAGTTTATAAATTATATATTCAATTCAATCGAATGAATAATCTAGAGTTTAATTAATATATAATGTTAATGTCAAAATTATTTACACTTCTATGTCCATCCAATTATATTTTAGAAAAAAAGATAGTTGTGAGTAACTAAAATATGAAAAAATAGATATAAAATAGTGATTATTTTTAAAAAAGAAAACTAAAACGAGTCGGGCTAGGCTGGCCCATGGCCCACACGGTCCAGGTCAGGCTCAAAAATTTGCGGCCCAATTATAACCGGGCTGGGCCATTTATTTAATTGACCCACTCGGGCCGGGCCAGCTCATTTGACTCCTTTATAAATGATTTATACAAATTAATGCAATACAAAGAGCGAACAGACGCCTTCGTGCCCGTCTGAACGCTAGTAACCATAAAAAAAAGTAAATAAGCCTTTAATCCCTATAATATCAAAATATGTTTTATAGGTCCAAATTTCATTAATTTTATCTTCAATTTTTTCGAAAGTTTAAAAATTTATATTTAATTTATTTAATAAAAAAAATTCTAAGTTTTTGTGAAATAATATTTTATAGGCTCCAAACATGACTGCAAAAAGTCATTCAAAAATTTAAAAGTTTAATATAATTAAACAAATTTAAATTTAATCAGCACTAAAACTTTACATTGGAAGCTTTACTGAGACTAAAACTAACACTTTTTTACGAGGGCTAGAAGCAAAATTTAATATATTTATAAGGACCAAATACTTATTTAATCTTATATTTTATATTAATATTTTAAATAAATAATCTTAATTAAATTTTAAATTGATTAACAAGCAAATAGATCAATAATATTCAACTGATCACGGGAGTAGGGATGTCTCAAATCCATTATTGTGCTAAAGAACTAGAGATTATCAAAGAATTCATGGAGAAAGATTGAATTATATTAATATCAAGGTTGATCACTTTTAATCCCTAATCCAACCAAGAATACTTCTAAGCTTGAACTGATTCACCATTTTAAATAAGGTCTTGTTAACGAGTGTCCCAGGACATTCTTTAAAGATCCCAAATTTAAAAAATATTCTTAAAAAAATTAAATGTTACAAATTCCAATGCACTGATTACATAGATTTTCGTAAAAACTTGCTATTAAATGTGCTTAAAGAGTACTGAGAACACTCGTTAACATTTCCCTTTCAAATGATCCAATGCCCCAAGCTACTAACATTAGTTATAATTTCACCATATCTTTCCACAAACTGGCTGAATCATTTGATTTTGCTACAACATCAACCAATAACAAATTTTCTCCATCATACTTTCTTCTTGAGAATCTACAACATAGAGCATTTTCACCACTTTTCGATAATATCGGTGATAATTTGTTTTCAACAGAATGTTACATGTAACATCCATAATTCTCTGCAATGATTTGGTCACTGAACTGCAGAGTATTCCATAACACTAGAGTACGAGGACACAAATTTTCTGTGGAATTATAACAAAAATTGCAGGACTATTTCAATAGCATTTTTTTTTTAATCAACGAATATTATTAAACGCCACTCTCGCAAGACACAAGGTATGGACGGAACACGATACAAATGGTGCCGCATATAGACGGTACACCATAACCACCAAACAAAGCCCCTGAAGATAAACCCACCAAAACACATCACCACCTAAGACAGTCATCTTAACAAAAACAAAACACTATAAACACACTATCTACAATCGCTCATCGCCACTACTCACCCCCAAAGAACACCCCTCAAAATAAAACTCCTAGACTTCAACACCCAAGTTGAGACACCATCGCAGAGCTCCTAACCAAATGAACAAGCAGCTTACACAACCTCTCGACCTCCGATCCACCGAAAGAGCACACAACAAAAGCACAAAAATCAACTTAAGCCAAAGAACTGACTCTCGATCTCGAATCAAAAGTGATCGGCCCACCAGACTTTAGAACCAATTCAGCAGGGCACCCCTCGCCCCCAGTACACCAGAGAACACCATATCAAGTCAAACAGGATTGCAGCTAGACACCAACTCCTGATATCAAAGCAAAAATAATCGGCCACCGGACACCAACACACAATATGTAAGACGATAGACATGATATGCGATTGGTGCAAACAACAAACCAGTCACAAGGAAAAGGCTCAAAGACAACGGGACACGCACCCTCCAAACACCCTAAACACCTAAACAACTCAAAAGCGCCAACAAGAGCAAGTGACGAGGAACATGGACTCGTGAAACAGAGGCTGCCTCCAAAAAGAAATCACCCCAACAAACTGCATCCTCACCTAAACAGCACTAGTCACTCCTTTATATAGCTCTCGTTTGCAAACCGTTCCAACATCAAATCCCCACCACGACCATCGCCGCTACCACCACCACCACTACAAAAACAACCTGTCAAACTGCCTCACCAAGAAACAAACGGCCACACAAACACGACTCGAGGAAGACGAAACCGAACAACAAAATCTGGGCAGCGACACTGGTTTGAAGCAGAAATTGATTAGCATTAAAAGTTATAACAAGGATATGGCGGATTATTCTGCAGCAGTTTTTTTTAACTATTTACAGCAAACATGGAATTAAACTACACTAGACTCTAACCCGTGCGATGCACAGATTTATTAGAGTTTCATGTATAGGTATCAAATTGATTATATTATTAGAAACATTTAATGAAATACAATAGTGTTTTAAAAAACTAAATCGATTCATTAACTAACTATATGATGTATATATTCCATACAAAAAAAATAAAGAATATGAAATCAGACATATATATTCCCTAACTTGAAATGAGACGTATATATATTGCTTATAGAAATGATATAAGTGGCTATCTTAAAATAATGTAGACAATTTGTCAAAAAATTTAGTCATGCATTAAGGTTCACTTATTACGTGTTCATATTCCTTTACAAAATGATAATGATAACACTCATATAATCCACATTGGAAGTTATTAACTTTACATTATGTCTCCATTTGTAAAAAAATAAAAATAAATAAATAAACTTTACATTAGGTCTCCAAAAAGTCTAATCTATAGCACCAATTTTCTGCAAGAATTGAAAGAATCATGTGTGGGTTGTGCTAATAGAAATTAATAGGTGGTTAGTGGATTTTGGATAATGTGATAGTGAAAAACGAAAAAGGGATTTAATGGTTTGTTAAAAAGGGCATTTGA
>Ga0315914_1000623_pt1 | contig 46819 bp, 18 predicted proteins | sample MpolenodulesMG_FD_203920 | JGI IMG/M metagenome (GOLD analysis project Ga0315914, IMG submission 203920) | Medicago polymorpha root nodule microbial communities from Los Angeles, California, United States - elongated nodules | ecosystem: Host-associated > Plants > Roots > Nodule | place: USA...
AAGAATTCGAGTTTTCACGTGATTTACTTTAGATTTGACTTTTGAAGCTTGTATGAATTTAGCGATTTATGTAGTTGACTACATAGTGATTGATTTGCTTATTTAGTTATAGTTTTCAGTTTTAAATTTGGTAATTAATTATTGATAATTTAGGTCATTTGTTCATGGTGATGTTTTTAGGTTTAGTTTATAGGAAGATTAGTGTTGGAGTTGCATATGTTGAATGCTGTTATAATATTAGTACGTGATTAGTGGTTACATGTTTAGTTATAGACTTATAGTTTTCAGTTTTTATTTAATTAGTGAAAAGTGAAACCATATCTTAAATTTAGTTGTAGGTTTAGTTTGCAGGCAGATTAGTGTTTGTGTTATAAGTAACAGATACTTTTATTATTGGCAAATAGGGTTGATACTATAGTTTGTGATTGTGAGATTATTGACCTTTTTTCACTTTTACCTTCTAATTTTTTTTCATCGGATTCGTTTTCATTGTAAAGAATAGGTAAATTTAGTGTTGTCAATTGCGGACCGCGGAAAATAGCGGTTTGTTCAAATTCCGCTACACAATAGTGTTATACCGCCGCTATAGCCGCTATTTCACAATGTTTTGCACTAAATAGCATATCGCGGAACAATAGCGATTTGTTCAAATTCCACTATGCAATAGCGCTATAACCACTGTTTAACATGTCTGAGGTAATGATAAGTATGAGCAAAGTTTGTGCCAACTGCATGAATTTTTATTTGCCGTGTTGTTTTAATATGAGAAAAGTGACATTCATTCCAACCGTTTCTATGTATCCAATTTTTTTGTCGGTTGTTGTCATTATCATCATCAATCCTGCTTATGTCATTAGTATCATTACCTAGTGTTGAATTTAATACGATTTTATTTACGTTGTCTTATATAGGAATTTAAGAGACGATGCCAAAACTGTTCCGTATAACTACGCCGAGCCTTTAGAACTCCACGATGAAGTTCTCAGGTGCAATCCTGAAGCATTTGAATGCAGTCATGAAGGTAAACAATGTACTTACTTGGTTCCTGTCCTAATAATTTCAGATCTCACTGGTTTGTAGCTGCTCATTGGTCTGACAGATTCATGATGTGACAATTATTCATTATGGAGTAATTGACCAGAATGAGATATACACTAGATGGAAAGTGTCATATAATCAAATAAATTTTTGGTTGGTTTCATGTTGACAAATTAGTGCCATTTCAAAATTTATAAAACTATAAAAGGTTTGTGATTTAAAAATTTATAGGTTTGGAGATTATGGTTTAGAAAGAGGAACTAAAAAGAGTGATTTGTGAGCGTATTCTCAATCTAAGATTAGCATACCTCACATATATAGGTGTCCAAGGTCTGAAAATAACTGTCAAAACATGTAACTGTCACCAACTGAGTCAGCTGCAGTTAGTTACAGCATATAGGGTTTCTAGAAACTCCTAGACTAATGAAACAAATAAGACATATGTGCAATGCTACATAATACAGTACATAATGTACCATAAGTTGCAACACATACTAAATGTTGTTATATAGTCCAATAATAGGTATAGTGGGTTTGCCCTTTCGTTAAATTTTTTTCATTTTCCTTTGGTCTCGTTGCTTTCCATTAAACATTTTAATGGTGCTCTGCTTATTGTTTATTATATTGGTCAAGTTTCTCAGGTCCCGTCAAGGAGAAGATCTCTGGTAGTGCATTACCTGAAACAAAGCTCTCTGAATCAAGTTTTTCTGTCCCAAGTCAGACTCATAAAGACTATAGTGCAACTCCTAGCCGACAGCCTGATAATGTTTATACAAATGTATGATTGCATTTGGTGATAGCAGTTGATATATACTTTCTCTTTTCCTAATTTTTATATGATTTGGCAGGACATTTCTACACTGTCTTCTAAGAAATCAAAACTTAAGAAGAAAGGTGGCAATGTAATATCTATTGAACCTGACCCTGCCGCACTTCAAGGTAGGCATGACGGGTTCCTACAATCCTAATTTTCAACAACTTTGTTTGTTTGCCCTGTGTGTGCCTGGATGCTCATACATCACAGACACATCCATGTTTAAATCTGTAATAAACTGGTATTTGTTGTCTGTTAAGATGCCAGCATCAGAAGGTTTCGTGAGTTTTTGGAGGACTTATGTAGCAAGTCTGAATTGAACAGTGGTGATCGAGATGAAGCAGCAGAGTGGTTGCCATTGCCTCTTTCAGATCTTAGATTGCTTGTTAATGAAATAATGTCTATACGTGAGAAAAAACTTCTGCATTTGGTCCCTGTAGAATTACTTGTTAGACTGCTAAAGGTTTTAGATCATCAGATACATATATCCGAAGGCCTGTCAATTGAGGATTGTGACAATGTAAGTTCACTTTCAATTCTTTTGTACTAGTCTATGCTGAATTTTTTTTGGCTTGTTTAGATTTAGTTGGCTTTGACTATGACCTCTATTTTTCTGTTATAATAGTAATTTGCTAAAATCTAAATAGCATTCAGTAGTAAACAGAAATGTTATATTTAAAAATAGCTTTGGTACATCGATAAAATTTGGCAAGGTAATGAATAATGAGTTTCATAGATGAGTTCCTATCTACACAAATTAAAAACGGCACAGGTTTTGTAGTTAATTGTTGTTGTAACTGTTATTGCTCTATGTTTCAGTCCAATTCAGAACTAGTTTCGTCTCTTTTAGTTGCGTTGGAATCCATTCATGCCGCACTGGCAGTGATGGCTCACACTGACATGCCAAAGCAACTTTATAAAGAAGAGGTGAGTTATTTATGCTAGCTTCAAGTAAATATTATTATCATTATGAACAAGTCAATTGTTATTTTAGAAATCGTCTTCGGAAAAGAAAATTTAATAAGAAAAGCTCTGTTTGCAGGAGAAAAGTATTGTTTGAAAGTAGTTTGCGTTGCCATGATGTGCTCAAATTGTTACTCTATTAATAATTGTAATCTGTAAGGCCTTAAAGTAATTTGTCTTTATCAGGTCATTGAGAGAATTCTGGAGTTTTCCAGGCATCAGATTATGGATGTGATGTGTGCGTGTGATCCATCATACCGTGCGTTATACAGACCTAGTGAAAACACTGCCCATGAAGGTTAGCCTTTTCAGTTTTTGTGCCAAATAGATCAATTTTTTCCTTATCATTATCTTTCCATCTAGAGGATACAGATGCTACTGATATATAATGCTGTTTTTGTAATTTATCCGAGGGCCACTATGGGAGAAAGAAAGTGGAAAGAATTGTATCCTATATGTGGCTTCAAACTGCTAATCTTTATGTGCTTTACAGTTGATGATGAGGAAAATGATGCTGAATTTGGTTCAGCAAGCAAAAAACGACGAACTAGCAGCAAGTCCATGAAGCTGAAGAAACCGGCATCAAGCAGGTTCGGTTATTTTCACATCAAAAATCGTTTGGTGGTTAGGATAAGATAGACAAGATATAATAAACTATCATATATTGTCTTAATCCATTATTTGGGGAGTCATCAAGATAAAATAAGTTAAATCTATCATCTATTGTCTAGTTTATTTGGTGAGTCAGCAGGATAAAATGAGTTAAATCTCCCATTGTCTAGTTAAAGTTATATCCTGTGGCGAGGGTTGGGCTAGAAACTAGCCATGTAGGATTAAAACTTTCCCCTCATTCACCCTTGTCCTCTTATAAAAGTTTAATAAATATGTAAAAGTTAAAAATAATAATAATTTAAAATCTAATCAAATTTGAAGCAAAAAACATAATATAAAAATTAATCTAAATCAACCAAAAAAAAATTAAATTGTAACTTTTTATTCACATTCTAAAACTATCATTTGAACCATCTCAATTATGAAGGTGAGATGATATGATACTATTTGGTTTGTTATTCTGTGTACCTTAAACACAATGTTTGTATCCTATCTCACTCTTGTTCAACACTGTTACACTATTCATCTGTATCCGATAATATCCACCAAACGGCCCCTAAACAACCCTGGCTTTTCTATGTGTCTACAGTTAGATTTGTTTACGATCTTTTCTTCTTCTTCTTCCATGCTTTATTAGGTCCTCTACTGCTGTGAATGTTATTCTTCAGAAGTTGTGTACTGTTCTTGGACTACTCAAGGATTTGTTGTTAATAGAGAGGTTGTCAGATAGTTGTATTTTACAACTTGTAAAAACAAGCATTACAACATTCTTGGTTGATAACATCCAGCTCTTGCAATTGAAGGCAATTGGTTTACTCAGTGCGGTACTAATACCTCTTTCTCTCATAAAACTTTCTGAGTGTTGGCTTTCATGCTCATTTAGATAGCTGACATGTAATTGTTGTTTTTACATATGCTGGTACAGATATTCTATTTATACACACAACATCGCACTTATGTGTTAGATGAAATGCTTCACCTTCTTTGGAAACTACCGCATTCAAAGCGAGCTTTAAGGAATTATCACATACGCGAGGAAGAGCAAAGACAGATCCAGATGATTACTGCTTTGCTAATCCAATTAATTCACTGTAGTGCTAACCTTCCAGATAATTTAAGACAAGCATCAAGTGGTAACTCTGTTTTGGAAGTCTCATTCGATGCTAGTTATCCAACTAAATGCCGTGACGCAGTAACAGAAGCCTGCTGTCTATTTTGGAGAAGTGTACTTGAGCGACTTGCGAGTGTAAAGACTCAGGATGCGTCTGAATTGAAATCCACAATGGAGAATCTTGTTACGGATTTACTGAACACTCTAAACTTACCCGAATATCCTGCTTCAGCTTCTATTCTAGAGGTAACTTTTGTGTCTCTGCTTGAAGTGTTTGTACAGGGTTCTGCATGTTATGTCAATTATTGTTTTGGTAAAGACATCAGGTTAGTTTACTGCTGAAAGTTCTTTCAGGTTCTATGTGCCATACTACTTCAGAATGCTGGGTCAAACTCCAAGGATTTCGCTTCACGTTCTATGGCAATTGATATTCTTGGCACTATTGCTGCAAGGTTGAAGCGTGATGCTGTGATTTGTAGCCAGGAAAAGTTCTGGGTACTTCAGGATTTACTTAGTGAGGATGCTGCTCCTCAGCATTATCCAAAAGATACTTGCTGTGTTTGTTTGGGAGGAAGGGTTGAAAATTTGTTCAAATGTTCTGGCTGTGATAGGCTTTTTCATGCTGATTGCCTGGATGTTAAAGAAAATGAAGTCCCCAACCGGAACTGGTACTGTCTTATGTGCATCTGCTCAAAGCAACTGCTTGTATTACAATCATATTTCAATTCCCAGCGCAAGGATGATGCAAAAAAGAATCGTAAAGTGTCAAAGGATGATTCTGCATTTTCTAACCATGAGATTGTTCAACAACTGCTTTTGAATTACTTTCAAGATGTCACCTCTGCTGATGACATACATCATTTCATTTGCTGGTTTGTAGTTGTTATGGATTTTCTAATTGACATTCTAGTTGTAGTTATGCAAAGGTAACACTTGTATGTGTTGTGCAGGTTTTATCTCTGCTCATGGTATAAAAATGATCCAAAGTGTCAGCAGAAGCCCATTTACTACTTTGCAAGGATGAAATCGAGAACCATAGTACGGGATTCTGGTTCTGTTTCTTCTATGCTGACGCGAGATTCAATCAAGAAGATAACTCTAGCTTTAGGCCAAAACAGTTCATTTTGTCGAGGGTTTGATAAGATTTTTCACACGCTTTTGGTCGGTTGATATTTCCCCTTACCCTTGCTTTTTAAAATAATCCGAATTGTGTCGTAATCTTTCATATGTTGTACAGGTAAGTTTGAAGGAGAACTCTCCAGTTATTAGAGCTAAAGCTTTACGAGCAGTAAGTTTATTATCTTAGTTTTCTGTTTTCAAGTGAAAATGGGATTACTTAATATAGTTTCTTTGCCCTGGTTTTATCTTTTGTCCTTCATTTAATATATTAATATGATGAACAGGTTAGTATTATTGTAGAGGCAGATCCAGAGGTATTGGGTGATAAATTTGTACAACAATCCGTTGAAGGTAGGTTCTGTGACACTGCAATATCTGTTAGAGAAGCAGCATTGGAACTTGTTGGTAGGCATATTGCTTCACATCCAGATGTGGGTTTTAAGGTATGTGTCAATGGCTCTTTCCTTAATTGTAAAAAATAAATCTGTTCATGCCTTGCAAACTTCATGGCTGTTACGGAGACACTCACGCTTAGGGTTGTTGGATTATTAAAACAAACTTTCAAATTTGTACTGCAGTATTTTGAGAAGATTACCGAGAGAATCAAAGATACTGGAGTGAGTGTTCGAAAACGAGCTATAAAAATTATCCGAGACATGTGCTGCTCAGATGCCAACTTCTCAGGGTTTACCAGAGCCTGCACAGAGATAATTTCACGTGTTACTGATGATGAATCGAGTATCCAGGTACTTTGAAGTTCCTGCTTGAACCTCTAAATTATGTATCTAAGTATTTCAAAAACGTTGTAGATAAGTGTTACTGATGATGAATCAAGTATTCAGGTACTTTGAAGTTCCTGCTTGAACCTCTAAATCATGTATCTAAATTATTCAAAAACGTTGTATCTAGCTGTCAAGTATAATTTATGCCATTAAGTATTTGGGGATTTACATGCTTCCTCCCCATCGTGGTATTCTTTTAGTGGGTGTTTGTTTCAAAGTTATATGAAATTATTCCTGGAAATTCGAGCTTGGGAATGCAACATTCCTATATTTGGTACAAGTTTGTTGAAAAAATACTTTGTATTACTTATTCCCAGTAGTGTAGATTAGGCATGCTTTTCCCAGGTTCTATTCTCATGTCAAGGAACGGAATCTTCTATTCCCATTGGAATATAATTTGTGTAATTCTAACCATAAATTCCCACTTTCATTTTATTCTACATCATCGTTAATATTTTTTCATATTTTTTGGACCAATTATTTTAAAAACATTTCTTAGGAAAAATAAACATTTTTCCAAACATCTCTTTTGGCAGTTACAGTCCTAGCAATACTATTCTGGGACTATCATTCCCTGGAATATAATCACAGACTTGAAACAAATGCCCCTTTAGGTCACTGGTGGTGATGATGGTCTATAATTGTTGCACCTTTCATCTAAACTCTTTAAATGGGGGTGAGTGGGTTCGTTGTGCCATGTTAATTATTAGTAACTGGATTTTAGCTTGTGCTTATATGATGATAAGCCCTGCATGCACAGATTCCTAATTTATTAGTAACCCTTTTTGGATATTGAGAATGTTTCTTCCTATTCTGCTTCTGATTTACAGGATCTTGTTTGCAAAACATTTTATGAGTTCTGGTTTGAGGAGCCTTCTACTCCACAAACTCAGGTCTTTAAAGATGGTAGTACTGTTCCACTTGAAGTAGCTAAGAAAACAGAGCAAATTGTGGAAATGTTGAAGAGATTGCCCAATAACCAGCTTCTTGTAACTGTAATAAAGCGCTGCTTGACACTTGATTTTTTACCGCAATCTGCAAAAGCAAATGGGGTCAACCCAGTGTCTCTTGTAACAGTGCGTAAGCGTTGTGAGTTGATGTGCAAATGCTTGCTGGAGAAGATATTGCAGGTACACTAGAAATATGCCCATTCATCTTGTTTTTATGCTTGGCTACCTTGATATGAAAATACCGAGTTTACGTTCATGATCAGGTTGACGAAATGAACAGTAATGAATTGGAAAAGCATGCACTTCCATATGTGCTAGTCTTGCATGCATTTTGTCTTGTGGACCCAACGCTCTGTGCACCAGCCTCTAACCCTTCCCAGTTTGTCATTACTTTGCAGCCATATCTGAAGACTCAGGTTAAGACTAATCTTAAGACTTATATGTTGGGCTTACTCCAGTATTATTATGCATTGTGTATTGAATTGCTTGAATTAATGCTGTGCATATGGTGGATGTCAATTTCAAACTAGTAAGCATGAGGGTGGTGTCTTGTTTTTCTTTTGGTGCTTCTAACAAATTTTTGTCGAGCTGAGATGTATTACTCCATATATCATTTTGATTCTATGTATACAGTATATATGCATATTATAATTGTTCTCAATATAATAAAACGCAATGGCCATAAAATTCTGAATGTTATCTCAAGTTTGTATTACTTTCATTTATTATATACATTTACTATATAATATATTGTCTCCAACAGACCAAGTGCGGATGTGAAAGTGTGAGACTTGTGCACATAAAAGCTGACAAGCAAAATAAGAAAGTGTAGCTTTTTGTTGATAGGCTTGTGAAGCCATGTCAGCTGTGCAGCTTACATGAAAGCAAACAAATAAAAAATGGGAAGTAAATTTCGAGTGTACCCAATATTAGTTCATGGATCAGTAGTTTTGGCGCCACCTCACTCGGATAGATAAGACTCTTGATAAGAGTTTATAAAGAGGAGGCTCTCCTCACCTTATGAGCTGGTTTTGTAAGGATGAGTTAGGCCCCAAATTTCAACTGGGTAAAAAGATAATATCACAGCAGAGTGTTGGATCGTATAAAGGAACAAACAACCTATTCCCTCCCCCTCACTTTTTGTATTTGCAATGCTGAAAACTTCCAATAGGTGTGTTCATATAATATGTAAACTAACATGTCTAAGTTTATAGCTGATGCATACTTGAGTATAATATATATAGGACACAAAGCTTCTGCTTCAGTTTTGATCTGTTTTATATTTATTAATTAATTAATAAGTGTGTAGTTTCTAGCTTTTGACATAAATTCCTCGGATACTATTGACTTACAAAAAAGTGTAACATGAAAAGGGAACAGTTATCCATATCCGTTTTTTGTTGTTATTTTCAGGTTGACAATAGCATGGCCACACAGCTACTTGAGAGTATAATATTTATAATTGATTCTGTGTTGCCATTGCTGCGTAAGTTGCCTCCGAGTATTGTGGATGAACTCGAACAGGATTTGAAGCAGATGATTCTCAGACATTCTTTCTTGGCAGTTGTCCATGCTTGTATCAAGTACTGTAATCTCTTACCGTTATTTTCATTAGTTAGATGTGTTGTGTTACTTCTGTTCTGCTGCTTCATCCCGGAAATAGCCTGTTAATAAATTAATGTATTGTGCAGTTTTCTAATTTTTTTGATGAAAGAATTTGTAAATTTTGAATGTTATGATGTTGTATATGATAATTTTTAAATAATTTTCTTATGCTTTGCATAATTACAGAACAAAAAAATCATATCATTGAATAACAATTTTTGGATTATATTTTGAGATATTTTTAAAACCCTACTTTTTGCAGACTGCAAATAGTAGATAATTTATTTTTCCTTCCATTTAATAGAAGAGAGTTTGCTTACCCTTTCATCTACTTATAGGTCTTATTTATTACTATTCCTTGAACAGGTGCCTCTGCAGTATGAGTGAGCTGGCTGGAAAGGGGGCTGCTGTAATTGAGTATCTTATTCAGGTCTTCTTCAAATGTCTGGATACCGAGGCAGTTGTAAACAAGCAGGTCTGGTGCTAGAATAATGTTAAAATCTGACTTTTAATGCAGTTTGTTTGTTGTTGAAGTTTATGTGCATCTACATAAAAAAACCTAAGGCAAAAAGTTAAATAGGTAGAAATAATCTAGAGTGCAGTATATCTGTCTAGTCTCTGCTAAAAGTCCCTCGTTACTAACCCTGGTGGAGCACTAGGGAGAATCGTGAACTCAATCCTATCCCAAAGTAAACCTCACAGCTGAGAGATTCCTCTGAAACTGCAGTTGTTATAGTTTGAGAACTCTATAAATAGAATTCAGTGTTCATTGTAATCAACAACAATTCATAAATCAAGAAACAGATTAAGAAGCTTCATGAATTCTCTATTCTCTCTACATTTGTAATATGAACCCAAGTTCAACTTCTAACAACTCCAATCAAATATGTATTTGCATAAACGGCAAGTTACCTTTAGTTTTTTGCCTCCTTGTTTCTATCAAATCCTATAAGCAAACCTTACTGTCCCTTCCGGATTTTTTTTATTGAGTTACTCGAAAAATCACCATGAATCAAATTGTTCTCGTTTTCCTATCTTCATTGAATGAAAAATGAAAAAAATCAAATAAAAGCAATATTGACTGAAGTTCATTCTGCTCCCAATCGTTGAGATTCCCTTTTGAAGTGAGATGTTGACAGATCTTTATTACGTTCATTGAACTTTTGAAGAGTGACTTTTGTGAAGAAGACAAAAGATAAAATGAAAACCGTTCATATGTCTTAACATACCAGCTTAAGCTTTAAATGTGGGGGCATTTTTGAGATATAATATAAACCACTCATGTATTTTCAACTATCTGCTTAAACTTTTAGAATAGCTGCGTCACAAATTTTATACGGCATGTATATTCAAAATTGACTGTTTGCTGCCATTTACAGCTAGTCGGGCGATCTCTCTTCTGTCTTGGTTTGCTTATTCGTTATGGAAACTGTTTGTTAGCAAGCTCTGGTAATAAACTTGTTGATGTCAAGAGGAGTCTCAAGTTGTTTATGAAGTATCTTGCTGTGGAGGATTATGCTCTCAAGGTTAGATCATTGCAGGTGAGTGTTTCTCATTGACTCAGTTCTTATCTTTGTTTAATCTTGAATGTTGTTGATGTTTTATTGTAACTCTTGTAGGCACTAGGTTATGTTCTAATTGCAAGGCCTGAATATATGTTAGAAAATGACATTGGCAAGATACTGGAGGGAACATTGTCTTCTATTGCTGATGATCGGCTTAAGGTAATGTATACTGGTATTTCATCTAGACGTATACACACTAGCATAATTGCACCTTTGTCCTTTAACAACTATTTCTAAGATGCAACTTTAGCCAATTTAACTGTTGAATTAAATCAAGTAGTTTTTTTTTAATTGTATGAAATTTGTATATTTGATCTACGTAATGAGAATTTTCAATGTTGGATTGTTTAAATTCACATCTTACAAATATCTATTTAAGGTATAAGTTTGCGAATTCGCATATACTTTTCTATGGATACTAAATCATTCTTATTATCAGATTCAAGCACTGCAAAACATGTTTGAGTATCTTCTTGATGCTGAAAGCAAAATGGAAACAGATGAAGTTGATGCAAAAGTACCTGGTCACTCGGTCAGAGCTGGGCAGAGTGTGCCTGTTGCAGCTGGAGCTGGGGATACAAACATATGCGGGGGTATAATTCAGTTGTACTGGGAAAAAATTCTGGGCAGATGTGTTGATTTCAATACACAAGTTAGACAATCAGCCTTGAAGGTCAGTACCTAGCTTTTGTTTTGGATTAGATTTAATACTTGGAAATCACATGCAAAGAAACAAGTAAAGTCCTTTTTTTTCCCATAAAAATACTTTAAACAACTAAAGTCCTTTTTTTTCCATTAAAATATTTTGGATTGATGGGTGACATAAAGAGGATGAGTTATTAGGTTGATGTTTTGCAAGGGAGATTAAAGGAAAATCTTGCAGTTGTTAGTTACCTGTCCAAATGAATGCGGATTAAATGATCTATCTTTTTTATTAGCTTTTTTTCATCGGAACTTGATCATTCCTGTAAAAGTAGTTATGTTTTATGTTTCTCATGAATGTTAATGAGAGATAATGCTGGTAATGCAGATTGTTGAAGTTGTGCTGCGTCAAGGTCTTGTTCATCCCATCACGTGTGTTCCATATCTTATAGCACTTGAAACAGATCCTCTAGAGTCAAATTCAAAGATGGCTCATCATCTCCTAATGAATATGCATGAAAAGTAATCTCCTATATATAATTTTGGATGGTATAATTCACATCAACAAAGTTGCATTAACTAATAAAGGATCTTTTCAGGTACCCTGCATTTTTTGAAAGCCGCTTGGGTGATGGACTTCAAATGTCTTTTATGTTCATGCAATCTATTTTTGTTAGTCCTGATGAAAATGTTAACCATAAGACTCAATCTAAGATCCCTGTTTCTGGAAAAGGGAAACCTGAGGCTGACTCGCTCACTCAGTCAAGAGTTGGAGTTTCTCGAATATACAAGCTCATCCGAGGGAATCGGATATCAAGGAACAAATTTATGTCCTCAATTGTGCGAAAATTTGATAATCCAAGATGGAACAAATTTGTAATAGCTTTCTTAACGTAAGTTTTATTTGTCGTTATTCTTTGTTGATCATGTGAGTTTTTAAGTGACCTAATTGGTTTCTTTTCACAGGTACTGCACAGAGGTCCTTGCCTTGCTTCCATTCGTTGCACCTGACGAACCACTTTATTTAATCTATACTATCAATCGAGTAGTTCAGGTTAGGGCTGGTCCACTGGAGGCGAATTTCAAAGCCTGGAGTTCAAGCTTATTACAAAGTGAGGGTCAGGGTACACCTCATGGGAATGGAATGTATCAACGGGCCACAGATGAATCTATTCATACAACCCAAGGTCAGTCAATGGACTTAAATGGTCCATTTCAGCAAAATGTAGATGTTCAGCCCTACATCGATGATATGACATCAGTGGATTTAAATGGAACAAATCACCAATTGCCAGATTATCCTTTATCGCATAATGGTAGATTGAAAGTAAAGCCACATGCTGCAGGTTTTGCAGATCCCTTTACCTTCTCAAAAGATGATCTGGAGAAAGTTCAGGTATGATGGTGCTAATTGAATGTATTGCTCTCAAGTAAACAAGCATGTGAAATATTTTCCCTAAACAGTAGAATATGCACATTTCCATTAGTCGGTAATTAAGTTCCCTTAAAAAAAGTAATTTAGTAATTGGGTCCTATGATCACGTTTGTTTTGTTCACTATGCTTCTGCAGGCTGACTGTTTATCTGCGATTGCATTGCAACTTCTTTTAAAGCTAAAGAGACACCTAAAAATCATGTATAGTCTCGATGATGCTAGATGTCAGGTAAAATTATGCTGCATATTATAATTACTTACACTGTCGATCGACTCAATAACGAGTGGTGCCTAAAGCTAACTTTGAGAAATAATTTTTTGCTGTCAAGAGAGCTTTAGGTGGCCTTTTTTTGTTAATATGAGACTTGTTTTTTTTTGCTTCTTTTCTTTCATAAAAAATTTGATCAGTAATACTAAGCCAACCAAATTTTTGAGGCTTAAAGCCCCTGTTTTAGTAGCTTTGGTCTTGGTCCGGCCTTGATCAATTACCGACATTCGAACGTTGTGTTCCTTTTGACTCAGGGATGAAATAGCATGCTAACCGTAGTCTCTCTTTTGGATGTTTTCCCATTTTCATTCAGGCTTATTCTCCCAGTGAACCACCAAAACCTGGTGATGTGTTCTCAAGACAGAGTATTCCCTTTAATATTGGTGAATCTCAGTTCAGTTTGCCTACAAGTCCTCAAGAATTAATACAAAGATATCAGGTAATGTAGCTTATGTGAATTTTCTTTCGTATATGCTACCTAACATTTTGCACATTGAGAGTTTCTGTTGCCATTGCGAGTTAGTTAGAGTAATTTCGTCTACAGCATTTATGAAGAAAAAATATTCAAAAATAGTATGATATTGTATATTTCTTTAATAAGAACGATAATAAAATTATAATTTAAATGAAATCTTTTATAACTTGAAATCAGTCTGTCTTAATTTTTTTGCAAGTTCTCATGTAATTTTTCTACAAACAAACCTATGAACTATGAATTTGAATTCACTTTGATTGAGAAAATTTATTAAGAATTTTTTCCTAAATAAAGTACCGTGAGCATATTTTAACTGCAAAGCTCCTAATTTCAATTGAACTTGTGTCTCATTTTTGCACCAGGAGTTTAAGAATGCATTGAAGGAAGACACAGTGGATTATTCACTCTACACCTCAAATATAAAACGGAAGAGACAAACACAAACACCCAGAAAAGTTCGGAAATCTGGACCACCGATGGTAGGTGGTGATAACGATGAGGACGACAATGAGGATTGGGCTGGTGGATCGCGCAACATAAGTTTTAGTGGTGGCCGCAGGTCAAGCCTTAGAAACTCCAGACAATAGTGATCGATGTAAGTAAATGGTAGATAGGCTAACCTGTACATCAAATAGGAATTATAAAAAAAGGTTACAGAATAGGATGAGGGCCAATAGATTAGGGTTTAAGGAAACAGAGTGCAGGAAAGCATGGGCTTGGGATTTTCCTTGCCTAAGTTGATTGTATGATTTTCTCTGTTTCAGTCTGTAATTTGCTTCATATTATAGCGGCAGCATTCTTTTATTGATGGACAATTCATCTCAGCCATACAAATCATATTTGATTATTTCCTATTGTCCAGCAGCACATAAGTCCTGTATTAATGGTAGTGGTAATAAATTCGAAAAAGAAATTCCCCAAGGTTGAAATGGATTTCACTTAGGTGCCATTGGCTTTTGTTACAATTGGTGCCTTTGTTGTATTTTTTATGAGAGAATGATTAAATAGATTATTTAAATGGGAGAGAGAATGATTGGTTAAAATAGATATAGGAACAAAGGCACCAAAGGGTAATGACACTTAAGTGAAACCCGGTTGAAATATTGTATGCCTATTGGGTATTCATGTACTAGACTCAGGACGGTGTAGGATAAAAAGTGACAAGACGGTGTAGGATAGAAAGTGAAGTGCAAAACCGTATTTAATATTCTGGAGGTGTAGTTAATGAAAACAATATCAACGTCAACGGTACGCTCAATCCATTTTTTTTTTCTTTTTGAAAAAGGTTAGGTGTTAGTGTTTGAAATCCTCAAACGTTAAAGACAATTTTTAATGAAAGTATAACAATAAATCAAAAGCAAGACTGTAGAAATGCAAGACAAGATGTAGGAAACAAGATTTAAACATTAAATCAACTTATTTTTCTGAGATATCGTGGCTACTACCTCCTGTCTTTCTTGGGCGAAGGCTACCGTGTTCAACCTTCCCGTGTTGATTTAGTGAAGTTTTATAGACATTATATGCAGCCAAAACCTAATTATTTTGCATTTCGCTCCCTTGCGCAATCATTATCTTTTCACCTGATAGTTACCTCACTGCTCCACCTCCACCCCCTTTGTAACTATCATAGCTCTAAAACTGTCGATATTTTAGAATAAATCGATGTAAGGTCGCGTATGGAGAGATTGACTGAGGGTTAGGATTTTTTGCGAAAGTGGTCTTTAACGGCATGAACTTGAACAGTACTATGTTGGTGTTCAGGAGATTTGTTCATTATCCTGTTGAACGTGATGGGGTTATAAAATCAAAGTTGAAGAACTTAGTCTAAAAGTGCATGGATGGTAATGCTCCTTAATTAATGATTAGAATCCAAATAAATTAAAGAAGAAAGAATATGGATTAATTGATGAATACGTTGTAGAACCATGTTTTCTTATTCCCTCGAGTATAAGTTGTGTATGTGTTTTCGGGGTAAATTTATTTTTCATGTGTGTCTAATAATATGTCAATTAATAAGTATCATAACTTATGTATCTCCGTCCTATAATAACGGAGTCATTTGTAAAAAAATATTGTCCCAATAATCTTGACCCATTTCACTTTTCAATACAACATTAATTACTTTTTTTCAATTATAATTCTAATTAATACTACTTTCACCATTCCGAATGCAATGTATTATACTTTACATTTATGATAAAGAATAATGCATCAATACTTGACAAGCGCATTCAAAAACATTGTTCTCTTTCTTTCATTTATACAATTTTCTTAATTTGTGTGAAATGGTCTACTGACTCAGTTAAACTGGGACGGAGAGAATATAAATAATTATACATTGACAATGCATATAAATTAAAGAGTAACTCCCTATGAATTACACACCACTCCCCTCTTATGTTAAAATATACACTCTCCTCCCTTGAAAAGTAAAATCTACACTCCCCTTCCCTTTAAGATGCATGAATTACAATCATCCCCCTTCATAATTAAATATTCACTACACTTTAATCTATTGTAACATAAATAAATATTTTTATGATATATACTAATTTAAAATCTCAACTGTTAAATATGATTTTGCCACATGACTTGCATCCAAACTCTAAATGGAGTAAATGAAGCTTAGCCTAAATGGAGCATACCCGAACTGGGTAAAGATCCTCTCCATTTGGTATAATAAATGGATGATACAATTTGGAGAGATATACATATAAAATAGATACTGGTTCCTACTATTAAGTGGGTCCCCACCATCATTAATTATTTTTGAGTTTTTTCGATTTTTTTGTGTCTATATCTCTCCAAATGGATGAAATGGAGAGAATAATAAATGGAGAGGATCTTAACTCGTTTCAACTCCAAACGTTAAATCATACTCTCTCCATTTCAAAATGAGTGTCACTTTAACCAAAAAAATCACTACAATATATGAAAACAACATACTACGAAAATTACTTAACTACCCATACCTAATTTTCTTCCAAACTTTTTCCTTTACAACTTTAGGGTTATTTTTGTCAAATCCACTATCAAAGTTCACTTTATCCACTTTATTTCAAAATTCAAATTTCAAAAACCCACTTTCCCACATTTCTTTATTTAATAATAAACTTTCTTTTCTCATCTTTCTTTATTTATAATAATAAACTTTTCTCTTATCTTTATTTATTTGATAATAAACTTTTCTCTCTCAATCTCAGTCTCCTCTCTTATCTTTTTCTTACCAACTTTCTTCATTTTCATTTTCTCCCATCATTTTCAACTTCAATTTCTCTACTAATTTTCAATTCGGTTTTACTAACAAGTTTTCTTTTTTTTAGAGGAAACTAACAAGTGTTGTTGTTATTGTAGAATATGATTTTGTATTTTACGATAACACTATTATATAATACATTAATTATGATTTTTCACGGGACGCATATTAATATTTTTCACACTCGAACATATTAGTAAATAAAACAAGAACAATATTATAATATACTATGATTAACCATACTTCAATTTTTTCCGTTGTTTTTTTAAAAAACAAATGTATCACTAAAAAACTCATTGGAGTGTACAATTGTAACACGGGATCCATTTTAGTAACTATAACGAGTGATCAGTTTTAATTAGTATTTTTTAATATCTATATTTAAACACCGCGAATGCCTAAGTTTTATTAATATTATAACAAGAACAATATCATAATATACTATGATTAATCACACTTCAATTTTTTCCGTTGTTATTTTATGTATCACCAAAAAACCCGTTGGAGTGTACAATTGTAACACGAGACCCGTTTTAGTAACTACAACGAGTGATCAGTTTTAATTAGTATTTTTTTAATATCTCTAATTAAACACCGCGATTGCCTAAGTTTTATTAATATATTAATAAAATATATGTGGGTGTATTGACTATATATTATCAAAAAAATATATATGAGTATGTGTTTGTTTTATGGGAATATATATTAATATATTCTTATTTCTGAAATTTAATGGGAACTATATATTAATAAAATATATATGAGTATATAAACTATATATTAACAAAAATATATCTCATTATATGTTTTTTTACGGGAATATGTTAGTATATATTTATTTATGAAATGTATTTTCATGTATTAGCTTTTTTAATATCGTCAATACTAAAACAAGAGCAATATTATAATATACTATGATTAATCATACTTCAATTTTTTCTGTTTTTTTTAAAATGTATTACTAAAAAACTCATTGGAGTCTACAATTGTAACACGGTAACTACAACAAGTGATCATTTTTTATTACTACCGATCAATATATACATTATTATGCTTTAAATACTTTACATATTTTCACTATGGACAAAAAAATCACTATACCAAACGCAGCCGAGACGCGACCGCGGCGGAGCCGCGGCCATACAGCGCGGCGAAGCCGCGCTACCCGTTCTGTAGCACGGGTATCTCGACTAGTTTGTTTCAAAATGAATGTCACTTTACATTTTTAATACAACTTTATTTTTTTCTTTCAACTTTACCCTCTCCCACTTTTCTCTCACAATTTTTAATGCAACTTTAAGTGTGTCTTTTTCTTATAAAGTAAGGACAGTTTAGTAAAACCGTTATGTTTAATGATTATTTCATTTGATTTCTTAATTAGGATTTGACTCAACGATAGGTAATTAAATGACAACATGTTTTTTACCGAGCAAGTAACAACAGAAAAAAAAAGTGTCTTAAAAGTAACAATTAATATAAAATAATTATTATAACTTTAAATAAATTACAACATAAAAATACAACACTTGTTTTGGTTGAAACGTATAATAATTATTATAGCATGTGAATGTCATATTGGCCATGAATTGTAGTAATGGAATTAGGTCCAGAGTTGGGTTTGAGCACTATTTCATTGTATAACCATCCTCTCTCTGTTGTAAAACATTTGAGGGTTGTCGGAGTTGAGTTTCCTAATGGCTGGGTGCTCACGCGTTCCAACTGGATTACCATTATAATTTAACCATTGATTTGATTTTAAATTCTATCCACCGTTGATAAATACATTTGGAATATAATAGTTTTGTTGATGATGTAAAATTATCCAAGAATTTTCGAAAGATAGTTGAATGACTTTTTTAATTGAATTACAAGCATAACAATACTGTAAAGTTTCTTATTTATTAGTTTATATATTTTAGTTAAAATATGTGCAAGGAATTCAAATACTAGTCATTACTGATGTTGCTTTACCAATTCCTTTTCTATTTTTTACACTTGATAAAAATTTAAACTAACTATTATCAATGCATTTCCTTGATTTTATATTTTAATGTTTTTCTTATAAGAAAGGATCAGAGACTGTCGCAAAATAGGAGTATTGTTTCTAAGAAATTATTAAGAATAAAAAATAGCTCTCTTCACTTTAAGAGATACTTTTTTTTTTAGCAAACTTCAAAGATACCTACACTCTTAATTTTTTTTTTGCCTATTAATAGAAATTCACAAATGAATAAATAAGAAATTTGAGGTTTGAAGTACGGCTCCTGCATCCTTGTCAATTGACATATGCTCACGAGATTCAAACTATTACTTTTCTTTTTGATGTTAAAAGTTGAAACATAAATTAAAAAAATTGATTTACTTATGTCGATTATTTATTTTATCTTTTCAATGCATTAATTTTTTCTTTTCAATTCTTATCTCAAATAAATAAAAATAAGTTGTATGTCTATTATTTTCAAGTTATTTATACTTTACAATATATACATTACACTAATACTTGAATACTCCCTGCGCTCTAACAAAGAATGTTATATCTTTTGATCTAAAATATAAGTAAAACTTAACTAATTCTATCACACTTACTAATATTATTCTTAAAATACTCTTTACTTAATATAGTTTTTATTTTTTAAATAATTCTTATTCTTATAGAAAAAGTTCCCACGTGGGGCAATATTTGAGAATATAATTCATTACTTTGTTGATTATTTTAAGAAAATTAAATAAAATCAACTACTTTTCTTCAACGATGAGGTTGTTGTCTTTTTATTCTCTTATATATGAGATCAAAGGGAATAGTTTTGAATGATGCTCCATTAAAAAGGGAGGAAGTATATTTTTATATGTAACATCTCTATTCAAACAAATAAATTTCTTATGAACTGTTTCCCGTTAACATAACTCAGTTGATAAAGACAACATTGTAAAATCTCTATTATCAGTTTAGTTTTTTTTATTCTTGAATTATCGATTGAAAAAGTGATATTATTTGCGTCATAAAACATCAATACAATGAAAATTCTATATCACTCTATTCTATTTTTTCTATACCATTTTTTATGGAACATCCAAACATAACTGAAAATATTGCAAATAGTAGCAATAATTGTCACTAAACAAATCAATAAAAGATGCAACAATTTTGACTTCAATTATATTTTATATGCTTTTTATTACACTTATAACAAATTGCTGCAAATAGAAGTCTTTTAGCAACAGAAAGATCCTATGAAAAATTACAAGCAAGAACATAACATCCAACAGGTTCATAGAAGAAAGAGACTCTTCAAAAACCAAATGCAGAAAATAGTACAAATATCAAAACTGCATAGAATTACAAAGTTCAATATCCATTCTTATATGCTGAGGCTTTTGTGTCTAAAATATCTCTAGATAAATTAAAAGGAGGAGGTGAAGTCTTGAGAAGCCAACGATTTCTTAATATTAGACGATGAATATCACTCAATAAATATCTGATTAATGGAAAATCTACATCATCAAACACCACGCTATCCAACAAGAGAGACTCGCTTCGACTTTGAAATGAGGTTCCTTTGGTACTCATGGAACTATTACGAAAAGAGGCTGCATAGAGTACAAGTGGATCAGTTAGAGAATTGGCCAAGGAATTTCTTTGTACACAAAGTCACACACACTCGCGCGCACACACATATTTGGATCATCTACATTCAGGCAATTGTCAATCTAGATATATCAAGATAAGACGAGTCACCTTCCAACTTTGTATTTTGGATTCAATTTACAAAGTCGGAATGTGGATTGTTTGATATTGATCTAACCGCCCAAATTGCATTGAATATGTGATCCCTGACTGTATAGAATCCAAATCACACGTACACAAACATATATATAGAGAGATAGATAGGGAAAAGAGACCATACCAAGTCTACGCTGACTGGTTTTCCATCCTCAACCAGTATCTCAGCTATTGTTCCTGATTGATCAGCCTGCAACAAAAGCAATAAAAAGGTAACCGACAAATTAGAATTTTCAGTTATTGGATAAATTTTGACAGAAACATGTCTACGAATCACAGAAATAAAGGGAAAAACAAATACGTGAACATAAAAAGTACAGATACCTCAATTTCATTCATCAGTTTCATAGCCTCAATGATGCAAATAACTTGGCCCTTTTGCACTTGATCTCCCACCTGAAGCAACAGAAAAAGAACCATGCTATTCATCATTTTATTTAGCAAACATAACATTGATCAGTCGAAATCCAGAGCAGAAGTCTTTTTCCTTGTAATAATACTACTTCAGTCTCTTTTTGTAAGCTCCTTTAAAACTTTTCACATATATTAAGAAAAGTTTGTAGTGTAATCACTATATACATCGTGTATAAAAATGACTACTAAATTTCCATTTGTATATAGACGTTTTAATTCTAACTTTTCATCTCCTAAATTTTTTGCAAACTGAGTATTGACTGCTCAGTGTGCTATTCAAAATATCTATGTTCACATACCTTGACAAATGGAGGTTCGCCAGGTCCAGGGGACCTGTAAAAGGTTCCTGCCATCGGACATTTCAGCGCTGGGTGAGATGATGCACTTGTTCTGGGGGGAGGTAAGGCAGGTGTTGCTTTCGAAGGTGGAGAGCTTGTAGGAGCAGAAGCATATGCCGATGGCGGGGGTGGCGGCAAAGGATGTGTCGGGTAGTATACTGGTGGTGCTGACTGCGGCATAGCCGTGGCTGGTGGAGGCTGCAAAGCTTCTTTTTTTCTTATCACGAGTTCATAATCTGATTGCTTTAGTTGCAGCTCCACAATATCTCTTGAATCCACAAGTCTAGCCATGGAAATATAATAATAAATAAAGAGTTTAATTTTGATATACTGTCAGAGTGAATTTTTTACACTGTCAAACAATCACAACCAATCATATATGTGACTTTTAAGATAGTTATAATTAAACTCAAACATTTTTCATGATCCGACAATATAAAAAATCTTTACACTGAAGAGTGTATACCAATTAAATCCTAAATAAAATTGGTGTAGGTCCAATGTGACACTTTTATATACACTTAAACGTCGTTCCTGCTCAACAATTGAACACCAAAAATTATAAATCTCAACTAACGTAGATTATGCATGTTCTGACATAGACAAAATAACTAAAAAAAAAACGGTTATGTACTTGCATGCAGAGTGGTGGTGATTAATCTTACATTACAAGGTCAGCAACTTGAGACATGAACGCAGAAACTGCAGATTCATCTGACACAGTGCCAGCAGGGACACTCCCATTTTGGTTTTCTTTCTCTTTTGATGAAGCAACAGTAGGTGCAGAGTTCAAATTTTCAACAACAGCAGCCTAAGATATGTACAAAGGTAGATTAACTTACGGCAACATTTTTTCATGCAAGACATTGAACAGGCACGTAAAATTTCTGTTCAGAGTAAAGCTCAATGTGAAAGAAAAAGATTCAAAAGTCCAAACAAACTGACCTCGCTAAGCTGTGCTTGAAGCTTGACAGGAAATTGTTTCTTGTTAAGACACTGCAAGACACAACAGACAATATTCAAATAATTAATTGAATTAAATAACCAGGAAATATAACACACAACTTTTAATCCTTTTGACACATTATTAATTATTTATGGATAAGTTACAATATTTCAAATTTTAAGCACATTCAAACTAATGGTGTATTTAACAAACTTATGCAAGCGATAATATACTGAATTATTTTGTTGAATTTTTCAAACTTATGCAAGTGATAACATAATGAATTTAATAAATTGATTGAATAAAACACTACTGAAATAGTCAGAGAAGATTATCCACTATGCGAATTACACAAGGCGTTGTCTGTAAAGCATTAGATACCGTAAAAAAGTAATTGTCGCAACAAACATGACAAAATAATATATGCTGAAAATGATAGAATAATTAACAATAGACAACAGCTTAGTAACTAATATACAAAATAAAGATATCAGCAACAAGGCTTCCAAATTTCTACAATTCAGCTGTTAATCATGTATATCTATCTAATCTTCAAGAAAAAAGGAGCACATTGAAGATTCTTGAGTAGCCCTTAGCTTCTATTATTATCCTATAATTAATATATTAATTAATTATAAATGTTACAATGGTGATAAATAAAAGAGTGAATCACAAGTTTAGTCCTGAAAATGTAAGCATGGACAATTTGCTTCTTGAAGTTGAAATCGACTAAATTTTGAAATAATCACATTGGTCCTTTTCAATTTGTCAATTTCGCCCTTCAAATTGTATCAGAGAGACTGATATGATTCAAGGCTTTCATTTTCAGATATTTTTTAGAATTTCATTAATTTCACGACCCTTGCATATATATTCTAAGACTTATGAAGCACAGATACTCTTCGGATAGGAGGTGTGGTGTCAGATACATATTGTGTCCGACACCGACACAAATAATTACATTGAGTTATGTTATTTTCTCAAATTATAATCGGTGTTGAGTGTCAGTGTATGTGCTTCATAGTCTAAGACTAAACTATGACTCTAAAGTAACAAACTTATAATATCACACATAAAGCAACAAATTTATCCAAAATCTGAAACAAATCAACATATGGTATTATTAATATTATCAAATCAAATCCAAATTCATATAAATTCTACAAAATCACATACCTGAATTCCAAATGAAGCTGACTCAGCAGACAAAGATCCAAATGATTGAGAATTCTTCAAACTCAACCCACTTTGAAACAAGATCTTGTTAGATTTCAATCCCAAAAGGGAAGAAGGAACAGGACATTTGGGGCATGGAACTGCGAATGAGGCCATTTTTTTGGAACAAACCCCACCAATAAAAAACTAAACTTTCTTTCTTTTCAGCTCAAAGGGTAGTGTGATCTATAAGAAATAATGAAAATTTTTATGTGGGTCTATGAGATTATAAGGTTGAAGGCGATGAAATCTAAGAGAGTGTGTGAAGAATCTAAGAAAAATGTGTAAAATGATGAATAATACAAAGTGTTGTTTTGTTTGTGGAGTACTAGATTTTTTTTTTGGACAAGTTTGGTTTCGATAATTACGATGCAAACATCAATGTCATAATAAAGTGTTAACTAACTTTGTAACAACAATAAAAACCTTAGTCACTGTTTTTGCATTTTTTTCTGAGACAGACACGTTGGTTTCATGTTATGTTTCTTTCCCTCCAATAATATTCCAAGTACACCACATTAAGGTGTTCATAAAGGTTGCTTTATATGGTTGGATTTGGTTTAAGAGTAGAATTTCCTAGTTTATTGTTGATGAGTTAGAATTTAGCGGTAGTTGTCCTCGTGAGTATATCCCGGTCGACAAAGATACGATAGAATGTTGGAGCTGTGTTTGAACGTCATTTATTTATTTTAGTGGATAAAATCTAGTCATTGGACTACTTCGACAAAAAAATTAACATCTAGATTCAAACATTGATTCGTCACGTTTTAGAAATCTAACCTCTTCCGTTGAACGCAAATTCAGTCGATTAATTTTTACCTATTTATCACGTTTTTATTTATTTATAAATTTGACTTAAATACACATTTATTCCTATTTTTTATTTAAGTTTGGAATTTCTTATTTGTGTAGCCCTACCTAAATTTCATTGTAATTCTACATCTAATAGTCTTCATTTATTTGTTGGGTTAACAGTCTTCATTTGTTTGTTAAACCTTTCAATTTTTTTTATTTTATTTTTATAAATGAAAATATTGGGGTTTTTGACTTAACAAAAATACTATTTTTTTTGTTAAACCTTTCAAAAATATTTTTTTTATTATAAATGAAAATATTGGGGCTTTTGTCTTAATAAAATTACTAATTTTTTTTTATTCCAATAGACATTCTTCTTCTATTAGTTAACATTTATATGAATTTCAACAAATTTACGTAGAATCTATATAAGGAAATTTTACCTTATACCCATACATTTGTACCTTCACCCCTACAAAATACTAATATTTCCAATTATGCCCTTTTCATATCCCATTTATTTTTTCACCTCATTTTTAACATTTTCTAATTAGCCATGGGTTCACCCCTACATTCTTACATGATATTATGTAATTCTGAGAAACCTGCAACTTACATCTACATATCGAAAAACCTTTTCTGTTAAAAAAAAAAATCAAAAAACCTCAATAATTATGGATTGATTTTTCAATAAAAAAAAAGAAGGAAACACGTAATTTCTTCTCAATTACTACAATCATAGCATGTTACTTCCTTTCAACCATTGCTCGCCATTGTCCCTCTTCCCATGGTGCCTCTTTGCAAATTTATAATTGATTAAATTGAATCTGATACAAACCATTTTTGACCCTTATTTTATTGAATTGAATCTCATACAATTAAGGCCTTTTTTTTTTTTTTTATTGAATTGCATGCTATTCATGTTAACCATAATCCATGAGGTTGAAAACCTTTTTGGTTTGTTTGATTTCCAGAAAAATCATAAACTTCGAATGCACAATACAAACCGAAAATCATTCCATTCCAAAAATTACTATTTTCCAACAGATATGAATCAAGAACCACGACAGAACACTCATAAATTTCAAAAATTGTTTCCAAAAAAAGCACCATGTTAATAAATCTGAATCAACAATAGATTTGTTTATTCTTGATGATTTTCGGCAGAGAAAGCACAGGAAAACGCACGTGCACTTGAATTTTTTGAGACAAATGAAAAAAAATAGGTTTCTAAGTTTATATATGAGGGTAAAATAGGCAGTTCATATGAAATGTTGCGGTGAAGGTATAATAAATGTAGGGGTATGGGGTAAAACTTCCTCTATATAAGTTAGTGAAAGCCTGTTTAAATTTTAACCGATTTGACATAGTCCATTATATGCTAGAATTTCTTTTCTTAGACAATGTTAGCTCAATGTAAAAATATCTTGAAGATAGTCGTAAAACGATCAATAATATCGTAGTAATATTTTTTTCCTCCATTTTTGTTAAGAACACACATGTGCACACATAATTGGCCACATATTTAAGCTTCTATTGTGGCCAATTTAGTTGGTATATTGCCTTTTGACTAGGCTGTTGATTTTCTTGATATACAAAACTAGTAGCTATGTTGCCTATTCAAATCTAGAGATAAAATACGCTATAGTTACAAAAGTACTAGTATTGTAAGGTTTTGGGCAAGAAAAAAATTACAAAAATTAGAGACTAATGAAAAATATATACTTGTGTTTGATGATAAGTGTAACGGATGAACTATAGTAGAGGTTGAGGTTTTAATTTGTCCAAGTTCTATCTATTTTTTTTTTAAATCTATAAAATTTTATAGAGATAAAGTTTTTGGAACGATGACATGACACTGAATCTCTATAGACTAGCATGAATGTGTGACTTATTTAGAATTAAAATTAAAAATGCCAAAAGGTGACTTTTTTTGGGACAAATGTGATGGAATAGAGCGAATAACATTAAGGAAAATTATTATTTTGATTGAATTTGAAAATTTAATATGTTACAAAATTGGGAACACATGTATGAAAATTATCCCACTTTTAAGAATCATAATTATGCATAGAAAATATGACACTGTGAAGAATGAAAACTTGCACTAGTAGTTATTATAATATGAGATTAAAAAGTAACAATGAATTCACATCCAAAAAACAAAAGTAAGTTCATTTCATTTCAATGAAAAGAAGATACCTTTTGCCCCAAATCCATCTGCTTATTGCACTACAATTGATACAATTATCAAAGGCAAAACCAAAATTTGCAACTAGTATTGCTTGTCCATGTACAAATTGAATATATCTCTTCACATCAGCAAAATGACCTCTGGAATCATGAACATTTTCTTCAGCAAAAGTCCTCTGAATCCTCAGTTGAAGCATGAAGAGTATGATCTCATTTCATTCAATGTCAAGCACTTGATCTTCTTATGGTGAGGTATGTGAAACTTTGGTTCTTTTGGTATAGTTGGATTTTTCATTGACCTTCAAACCAAAATATAATAATGAGACAAAAATAATGGATCCGAATTCACAACAGTGCAAAATGCACGTAAATACACACTTTAATTGATCCCGGTCATTGATTTGAAATCAATTGGTTCACATTACACCATTTATCAAATCAGCTTTAAATAATCTTTGCCATTGATTTTGAGATCGAATGACCAATATCTATATAACTGCGTCATGCAGACATGCAGTAACCGCGCGAAATCCAAATCTCAAAATGATATGCCAATAAACTGTTAAAAACATACTATAATTCATAACATTTTCTAAGAGTGTCAATTATGAGATTGATCAACCATTACCTCCTTGGAATAAATGGTCTGTCAAAATATGGCATTGGCTGCGCTTTAGGAATGAGTTCCTTCCTCAATCTCCTAATCTCTTCCTCTTCAGCCAACTGTAAGGGAATATATACAGACATCAACATTTTAGATAAAGGAAAACATGGTAACTCAAAATTAAGACTCATTGATCTGTGATGTGAAAGTTGGAAAATATGGTATTTCAAAATCAGGACTTATTGATTTGAGATGTTAAAATTGCTAATCATTGTACCTTTTGTTGTCTTTCCATTTCTATTTTCTGTTGTTCTATCAAACTCAATTTTTCAGCCACCTACACAGTTAAACATTCATCAATTTTACATTTCATGATGTGTAAAACTAAAGGGGAAAGAAAGAGTAGATAAAATATGCACCTGATGATCAAATTCAGCGCGATCAATTGCTCTCAAATCACTATGAAGCTTCACGTCAATAGGCTTTGTGCTTTCTTTCACCGGAGGTTTTAGCAAGCACTGTAACAAAAGAATGCTTAGACTAATGCACAAGCTGAAGCTACCAACAAAATTATCATAGATTCATTCATCCTCACATTAGGATTAAGTTGGCTCACTCATGCTCAGGCTAATGGAGATTTAACGCAATTAGGATTCAGTTCATATTATGCTCAAGCTAATGGACTAGCAGAGACTAGTAGACTATCAACATAATTATGATAAAATTGATAAAGAAAAACTTTGATGACAAACTCAGAAAGTACATTGTGAGCTATATATAAGGATTTCTAATTCCACTGAAACCATATGGTCACGACTCAAGATGGTGTTTATTGGAGATTAACGCAACCTCATTAAGGGTAGCCAAACAATTAGCAGGAGCAAAAGATCATATAGAATAATTTAAAATACAAATATGAGATGACATAGAATGCTTGCCATAATGTACCGTCCTAATTGGGAATTGCTACAATAATTCAGTTCGAAGTTTTGAACCATATCATATAACCATTAACGGATTTAATTATATATATACACCGTCAATATAAAGAATTTTTAAACTATCAATTAATCATAACCATCAAATAAACAGAAACTTTTGACTTTATAATAACTACTTCTAGAGTCATACACATGATCAGTTGAGAAGTACTACAAATGTTTTTACACCAACAGTACGTGAAAATTTAAACCGAACCACCGGACATAAGCTACAATCATAATTGCATTGCATGATGGACAATCAGAGGCTAATGGACAAGCATTAGTAAGCATAAATGAGCCTATGCTTGATTAACAAATTACATTTACACTTAGCAAGAGCAAAAGTAGACCAAATTTGATGGTGAGTTGTTACTAAGCATATACACTTCAAACTAAGGATTTATATGAGAAAATGACCTTACCTCAGGTTCATCAATAGTCCATGGAAGACCTTGAGCAATAGGAATTCTCATCTTCTCTTCTTCTGTCAAAATCTCTTTTACCTTCTTCATCAACTGATCCTCTTTCATTTTTCCCCTTTGCTACAATAGCATTATGGCCAATGCATCACCAATATAGCCACTGAAAAATTTGAAGAAACTTTCAATGAAAAAAATCAATTATTTGTATCATCAATTACCTCAGTCCTTAGCTTGAATGGTTTCTGACTAGTGACTTTTAGCTTCTGCTTCTTCTTCCACCTCCTTCCTCCAATAGTACTAGATGATTCCAAGCTCTAAAAGACACAGAAATTCAATAAAATTCAAAAAAAGCTTATTAATAGTGAATCACTAACCAATATTCATTAGCATTACAGTAACCAAATGTCACAAACACCAACACTAACACGTCGATACCGATAACATTTTGAGAAAATGATATAATCCAATGTAATCACATCACATGTAACGTGTCGGACACCGGATATGCCTTAATCACAAATGTCGGTGCTATAGAGCTAAAAATACAATAACAATAACATCATCTAAAATCTTACATTTCTTCTGCTTCTTCTACCACCAGAAGAATTCCTGCTACACACACTGCACCAACAAAAAAACACAACAATTGACACAAGTCAACAAGTTCAACCAAAATAAATCAAATCAAACTCAAATAAAACGCAACAAGTTTTAACGGTATCAAAGTAAAAGAAGTAAAAACACAAAAACCTTCTTCCACTGGCACAATCCCAAGAAGATGTAACTGAAACCCTTTGATCCAATCCAAGTTGTTCAGAAGTCAAAGTACAATTAAACAAACTACCATCATCATCACAACAACCAGAAACAACTTCAGATTGTTCATCATTATCCTTAACAGGCTGTTGAAGTTGCAATCCAGGTAATGCCCATTTCATCACCTTATTCTTCTTATCATTCTCTTCCTCTTCCTCATTCTTCTCTTTCTCCCTTTTTATACTAAGTAACCTCTCAAAAGCCTTCACCAAATGCATCACTTTCCCATTTTCCGGTACACTATTCCTTGCTTCTTCCATCACTCTCTCTCTTCTCCTTTTCACCATAGAACTACAATTACCCTTTTCTTCATTTTCTTCCTCTACTCCTTCTTCTTCATCGATTTTTCTTTCTTCATTACCAATATCATGAATAATCAAATTTGCTTCAATAACCTCTTCAAGAACATTTTCACCTTTCTCTTCATCATTTTCTTCACCTTTTTTCTCATCTTCACCAAAAAAATTCTCTTTTTCAAAAAACCCTTCTTGTGATTCTCTCAAATTCCGATACGCTTCACAAACACACTTACTTCCATCACTATTATCTCCGCATTTACACAAAACCGTTTTCTTAGGACTTTGATCATTCTTCTTCTTCTTTGCAACAACAAACTTTCTCTGACGAATTCTCTTCTGCGGCGAAACAACAACAACATTAACACAATTATTCTCACATTTATTCAACGATTTCTGAAGTGGGTTTCGATTAGAAAACTCATTAGGGTTCAAATTCTCAATTTCCAAGGGTTTCTTCTTCTCTGGTGTCATTTTTGTAACTTTTTACACCGTCAGTGTTTTGCCGGAAAAGTTACACCGATGTGATCAGAATTCAAAAGGGTATTCGAAAAGATGAGAAAGATTGAATTTTGAGTGAGTGTGAGAGTGAATTTGGATTGGAAATTGGAATGAAGAAAAAAACGAATGAAACGAAAAAGAAGGGAGAAAGAGAGAAAGAGGCGCTATGTTGTTGTAACGGCTACTTTTGATTAAATTGTAAAGTTTTTATACATGTGAAAATAATTAATTATTAATTTTATTTATTTATTTTTGTATAAGTTTCCTTTCTGGATTTGGACCGTTATATTTTATCATAGGTGAGGTGTATAGGGATTAGGCTCTGTTTTTCTTAATACAATAAGTTTGTGAAAGAAATTCCTTACATTAGGATTTAGGTGTGGGAAAAAATAACAGTCACAATGTGGCACACAAATTTTCCTAAAAAAAAATAAAAATGTGACACACAAATGATAGATATTTGGAATTTATTACACATATAAAAAACATTTTTTAGAAATTGTCAACTCCTTAAATGTATCTTGATTATTTTAAGGGGATTAGTCGCCGTAGTTTTGTAGAATTCGAACTTGCGTGGCCACATTTTTAGTTATGTTTACAAAATGATTTTTAGTTTAATTTCAAGGAAAATGTTACAAATATTATCGTAAGGACACTTGTTAAGAAATCAAATAGAATAAAATTATATACTTTTTTAAAGGAAATATACTAAAATCATCTTAAATTTTGTGTAGTTATCCACTTAAAAATGTAAAAAAATAATATTATTTTCAATATATTTTTGTTCAATAATATTAATGCAAAAAAATATTATTTTCAATGCTCGACAAAATTGGTATATTTTTTGAAGGACAAAATTGGTATTATACACCTCGAGTTGGGTGATCTGCATAAACAAAGATTTTTTTTTTGGTTATATGAGAAAAGGACATAAATAAATAGAATTGATTATGATTTAGAATTAGACTTTTTGTAAGTTTGAAAAGACTTAGGATTGAAACTCGTATTTTGGGTAAGAGTTGGGTAACATTAAGGGTAACCCGAGCCCGGTCCTCATTCTATATTCTCTCGTCCTTTGTCGATGTCTTTTTGTCCCTATTTTTTTATTGGGATGGGTTAAATGATCCGATTGAGTTTTGTACAACCCCAAATGACAACATCTCAAGGCTTTGTTTGGATAGACGGAATAGAACGGAGCAAAGCGAAATGAAATAAAGTGGAACATAACAAAATTGAATAGAGATCTCATTCCACTATTTGGATATTTTATGAAATGACCAAATAATGTTTCCATTCCATTGTTTTGGAAAGTAGACGGAATGGAACAAATTATAACTTTTTATTCGATTTTTGCCCCGATTTAAAAACATTATCATTATCTAAAACATATTTTTACTATTTTTTTTGGAGAGAATATTATTACTAAAATCTTATCACCTTATATTTTATAATATATTTTTTTGACACAATATATTTTATAATATTTGAGGACTTGCAAAATAAACAATGCAAGAAACAAAACATATACATAATGGATTTTCTTTTCCTAATCAACAAGAGAACAAATTGATGAAATTAATTTTAGATATCCAAGGAAAAATGTATTATCATCTACTCAACATGCCTTCGTACGCATAATTTGGGATAAAATTTCGGTGCAACGTATGCATAATTTCTTCACTGATGAACTGATTCCATGTTTTGAAAAAACATTGCTGGAAAATAGCATTATCCAAGAGGGAATAAAAACTAAAAATAAAAACTAAAAATAAAAACCAGCTTTCTAAATAAAAACGTGAAGCTTACACAGTCAAATAGAAACAAACATCTCAAATTAAAATAGATATAAATAGTGAATTATCTTAATAGAAGAAAGGTGAAGTAGAGTGTGTATTTGAGAAAAAATAACAAACAAACAATGAACATAAGAGTAATATTCGAATTACAAAGTCTCATTCCATTGGTTACACCATAAATTAGGTGGAATGGATGGTATGAGATGGAATGAGTTCCATTATGTTCCATTCCACTCCAATTATTTTTTTGCAAATTCAAACAATGGAATCTAATAATTTAGTAATAATATTATCTTGATCTCTCTGTTTTTTTAAGGTACAAAAAAGTTTGTTAGAGAAGAAAGATATATGTCTTAGAAACCGTAATTTTTAATTTTAAGGTACAATAAAGTTTGTTATAGAAGAAAGATATATGTCTTAGAAACCGTGGTTGGACCTAACCTAACACAACCCCACATTTGTCGTAGAAGAAAGATACATGTTTTAGAAATCGTGGTTGGACATAACACAACCCCACAAAATCACCCTGTGAGGTGAGGATTGTCCACACTTATAAACACATTGTTATGCTATCTTCCATTTGATGTGAGACGCTTTAACAATATGAAATCAAATTTACTTTTCTAAAAAATAAAAATTAATTGGTGGATCGAAATGATAATATTATAGAAAAAAAAACTAAAAAATCCAATTCCTTAATTTTATTTTCCTATTCTAAAACTAAGAGTGTAATTGTAATGGTTAAGATAAAAAAACTTTTTACTTATTAAAAAAATAGATTGTATGATATTGGGCTGGGACTTGTCGCTCTACATAGTATTGAAATGCACCCATCACTCTAATAAAATGAATTGACTAACATTTTAAAAGCGACGAGTTCAAACCCGACATGATGCAATCTATTCTTTCACATTGAATTGAAAGTGTATTGTCTAGTTTTTTATTTTTTATAGTAGTGATATTTGAACAACCATTTGATATAATTTTTGGTGACAATTTCTTTTTTCTCTTTTTTCATTGATTAAAAACAATGGAGAGAGAAAAAAGAAGAGAGAGAATAAAATGATAATGTAAGTATGTGAGAGAAAGTTGTCACAAAGTGGTTGTACAAATATCACTGTTGTTAAAAAGTTGTACAAAAAGTATTTTTTTGCAAACTGAGTATTGACACCTCACTGTTCTATTCCAAATATAAAAGGTTCCTGCCATCGGACATTTCAGTTGCGGTTGAGATGATGCACTTTTCTTGGGGGCAGGTAAGGCAGGTGTTGCTTTTGAAGTTGCGGCTTGTGGCATAGCCGTGGCTGGTGGAGGCTGCAAAGCTTATTTTTTTCTTATCATGAGTTCATAATCTGATTGCTTTAGTTGCAGTTCCACACTATCTCTTGAATCCACAAGTCTAATCATTTTAAGATAGTTATACTGTCAGAGTAAACTTTTTTCTACTGTGAAACAATCGCAAGTCACAACCAATCATATATGTGATTTTTAAGATAGTTATATATAAAGTCAAATATTTGCAATGATCTGACATTATAATTGATTGACAGTGTAAAAAATCTTTACATAGAGTGTATATCTAATGTGATACTTTGAGTTAATGTTGAACGGTGATAGATTATTACGACAAATTTCTCCATATAATTTTTTTTGTTTCATCTTTTATACTTTTAATTTAATCTTAAAAAAGTGACAATGATGTTTTTTTTTTAACAAGGTAAACCAATCAAAATTTCCGAATATTACAATGGAGGCAAACACTTATTAACCCTTGAAAAATTAATGTATGTTGAATAATTTTTTTAGTCTTCAACTACAACCATTATTTACTATTTATTCGGAATATAGTACCTATTAATGTTTGAAAAAATCACAAATAACAAGATAACTAATCTAAAAAAGATAGAATTAAACTAGTTTAATTTGAGTCAAGATCCTCTCCATTTCCATTTCTTTCATTTGGAGAGATCTAGACACAAAATCAATGCACAAAGAAGAACATTAATAATTAATAATGGTAAACACAGTTAATCCATTTGTAATTTTTTGAGGACATTAACTATTTGTTTTAAACAAAGAAAGAGGATTTTTACTCGTTTAATTTATGTTTTTCTCAAAAATATCTCCAAACATAATTAATTGTTAATTAATTAATTTGTATTTGTTTTTCAAAATATTCAAATATAATTTAAATTAATTACATTTGGAGATACTTTGAAGAGCAGACACAAATTATTTTTGACTATTGACAAAAAATAATGATTAAAATAATACTAAGCTGGATATTATCACTGCAGAGAGTGCGCCAAACTTGTTCAATTCTTAGTAGTTGTGCGCACTTTATTTATAATGTAGTATACCTCTATAAACTTCAAAAGTTTCCGACGTGGGACTACCAATTTATCTGGGTAGCACTTGAGTGCCTTTGGCTTCAGTGCCTTTCGGTGCCTTTGTCTCTATATCTCTCCTAACCAATAATTCTCTCTCATCAAAATAATTTATTTTAATCATTATCATCACTCTCTTTCCTCTAAAATACATTAAAGTCACCAAAGTCACCCAACACAAAATCACCGAAATCCCACCAATTTTTCTACATATGATTGACAAACCACATGTGCGCGCATGGAGATTCTTAAATATTATTACTGAGTGTCGTTTGTTGTGACTTGATGGAATGTGCATTGGTCTTAAAAAAAAATTACTCACTGATACACTTCAACACCATTGTGAATATATAGGTTAGGAAAGGTTGCTGCATTGTGTGTTGAATATAAAAATGAATTAATTATTGTCAAAAATAAAAACCACAGTAACTAGTTAAAATTTGCCTAAAATGAAGTTTTGACCACCACTTTATTGGATTTTAACCTTCTTATTTTCCTATTTTAAAATTTGAAATTTTAGCTTATCTATTTTACACATTTATGCAATCAAAATCTAGCGGTCTAGATTGATTGTTTTATGCACCAATATATTTTAAACCAACGAAATGTTGACTACATTTATGTGTTAGATTGTGACTATGTGCAATCCAAATCCAACATTAACTCGAGAAACAATACTTGAGTTGAGAACGAACCACTAATATAATCACATAAAATACAATAAATTTCATAGAGCTTCATAACAGAACACCCAACAACATTGTATTAAAGATAAAAAAAAAATTGAATAACTTATCTTACTATACAAGAAACATAAAATAATCTCTTTGACTAAGAAAACAGAAATTAAGGAAGGAACATAGAGAAAGATGCTTATTGTATGTGCATTGCAATGAAGTTTGGAAGGTGTGATAATCAAAATGGACAAAATTTCTTTGTGAAACTATTTTTGGTGAAAAGATGCTTTCGTTTTTGTTATGGTGGCTCAAACTTCTAGAGTGAAAGTGAGGGCATAATTGAACAAAAAAAGGCTGAACTTACAAAAGTGGCCATGAACATCTACGCGCGTAACCATGCCCACCCCCTACGCGCGTTTATAGCAGATGGAGCCGTAACATGAGGTGCATTTTTGTGTCAATGTCAAAGGACATTCTGTAATGGTAAAATCAGTAGAAATAGGAACTCAGTACATAGATGATTAGTGCCAATTCTTGAATGTACGTAGGGAAAGTAGGAAAAGTACACCAGAATTAGAGTAGGAGGGTGGCTCACGACCATAAACTGCCTTAAAATGTGACATTTTAATGCTGTTATGGAACACTATATTGCACCAGAATTCGGTCCATGGTATGATTTTTTTACCACTGCTTAGGATTCTGACCATCAACTTTTTATAATTTTTACTAATAAATAATCAGTATGCCATTCACTTGACGGAGGGGCCTCCTCGCATGTTTGCTCAATCGCTTATTTGACGAGTTTGAGTAACAAGATAATTATTTTAGGAGTAGTTATTTCTAGTTGATTAATTTGTATGATTCTGATTTGTGTAAAATTTGCAGATCTTCAATTATTTTCTATTTATTGTATACTACGTTGTTCATTTTTTATCTTTGAATCGATGTTGTTAGGTGTTCTGTTTTGAAACTCTTAGAAATTTATTGGATCTCTTAACCCAACAAAAATAGAAATTTATTGGATCTTGTGTGGTGAGTGGTTAAACAACAAAAATGTTATTTTCTTTAAAAAAAAAATGTTATTTGAACACAAATAGTCTATAACAATGTGACACTTGGGAACAATTTGCCATATAAACACGAAGGACAATACCTTTTTTTTTGGTCAATTTTATTAATTTTTTTTATAAATATATATAGAGGAGGTTCTTAACACAAAATTTGAGTTGTATCTTTAACCAGTTTTACAAATTCGTTAATCATAAAAATATGTTTTTTTTTAAGTAATCATAAAAATATGTTGTTAATCACATTTTTAGCAAGAATATTATTAACCACTTTTGACTAGTTCATTAAATCTCTTCCCAAACACTTTTGCATGATATGATTCCCTCAAATGTGTGAACAACCAAAATTGAATACCAACAAAACTTGTTTAAAAAGTTACTCCCTCATAATGAGTCACCAATTGTAAAAAATTTGTTCAAAAATGAATGACATATCTCCCTTTTTAATGCAATATTAAATTATTATTTTTTAATTGCACTCTTTAATTAATATTAATTGCATCATTCAGAATTTAATATTTTTCACTTTGACAAGATATTTAAAAATATTTAAAAGAAAAATGCTATGATCACTTTTATTTTTTTCAATAATAAACTTATTATTGTAGGATGTGTGTAAGAATCCACAAATAACATATATTAACTGAATTTATTCTTTAAAATTTTTAAGAAATAAATTGACGCAAATTTGTTGGTAACAAATTTGTTTTTGGTATAGCCCAAAGGGGCACAGGAAAAGAAGAAAAAACTAATAGATAGTAGAATTTATCCCATCCTTTGAAAAGATGAATCTACCTTTTTAAAAGAGGAAAGAAACTCCACTATCTAATGATTTTTCTTAATATAAGAATACATCTCACTTTTGTATTACTTGACGTCGTCTTGCACGCTCTATTTATAATGGTTGTTTAACTCTCAAAGCTTCTCAAACTTTCGATGTGGGACAAAGCTATGCGCACATCAGTTTGTGAAGAGTGGGAAGTCCAACAATCATGATATAGCAGACTTCAATTAAGCTTTTGCTGCACTGAAGTGTCGAACAATGGTGAATATTTGCTGCATTGGTGCCCGGATATGTGGGAGTCCAACAATAGAAGTCATCGCATTAAAATGTCCATCCATTCAAGTAGCTGTCGTCAATATCTTGAAATTACGCTTTGTGAAGAGGAAACAATATCATTCTCGTCGAAGGCACAACAATTATGGCCTCTATGACATCGCCACTAGCTCAGGATCATAAAGTGGATCCTCGACTCGAGGTCCTCCCGGGAGCAAAGTTCATCAATTCAATAATACACAATATTTGTAACTACCAATTCTTCAATTCAATAGTACCATTCATTAAAAATTGTGTTTCGTATACCTTTTCTCTAAATTTCTTACAAAGTTCATAGATGTGCATGGTATCAATCCAACATGGTCCTGTATTCGGTGATGTGGTTGTTTGCCTTTGTTGTTGTTCCTAAGCCTTACTGCATCACGGCTGAACGAGAGAGAGAGATTGAGACACCACCGTGTTATGCCTAGGTGTCACCAGTTCTCGTCATTGTCATGTGGAAACCAGAAGGCACTGATCTTTATGTCGTCATTGTAGTTAGTTGTCCCGAATCACAGGTTGATGACTTTCACTCCCTCATTTTGATATGGTTAATACCTTAAGCACATTTAAGTTTTCACAATAATAATTTGGGAGCAATTTTTGATGAATTGGTTTACACAAATCATGATGCTAAAGAAGTCAAGTATTTTTCTTAGTGCTTTGATATCACTAGTTCCGATGAAATTGCGCCTTTTTGAAACAATTTTTTTTTATTAGGTGCTTCAGTTTTTTCACATTGAATATATAATTCAACTTTAGAACTAAGTGAAAACACAATTAGTCTTATTATAATTTTAATTTGATTAGTTGATAAATCTTCATTGTTAAGGTGTTGAATGAATTGGCAACTTTTCTTTTCTGCGAGATTAAGCAATGCTAGGAAGGAACTAACTCATGTTGACAGATTCTATTTTGGAGATAGATCGAACTAGAATTATGAGTTGATTATTAAAGGTGAAATAATTTTTTTTGTTTGTTTTGGTAGATAGATGAGATGACAAAGACATCATAAACTCACACATACAAAGTGGAGGTACCGGGGTTCGGTCCCCGGTCATGATGTCCGGCCTAAATTTTCGGCATTTTTGTCAGTTGAGCTAGGACTTATGAGACAAATCAATCCTTCCCTCTTTTTGAGTATTTGTCGTGAGACACATTTTGGATGTTTGAGATTTTATTACTTCCTCTGTATTGATGTTATAGATCCATGTTTGCTGTATTAGGATCATAAAGAAAATTTTGATTTCAAGTCATTTAGTTTTGATACAAGAAAATGCCAAACTAGAGTTTTATTATATGAGCAAAGATTTTGCGAGGAGACAAAATCATGTTCCTCTTTTCATCATTGGCCGTGAGACAAAGAAGTGCATATCAATTTGTTTTTTTAGCAATTTTTGTGACTACTAGACTATCCCTCTTTTCATCATTGATGTGGCATCGGCTGCATTTAATCACAGTTCTCTACAATACTAAGGATCAAAATGTGACTAAAACATTAAAACGATCAAACTTTCTTTTGTTGCATTATTGTATTTACTAGTACATTTGAAGTTTGAACACCACTGCAGTGTTAAGTTTGCTGATGAAAACTTAAATTTTTAATCATTTATCATCAAAGCCTTTCTCAAATCTCTCAACCTAACATGCCTTGATACCAAGGAGTCTTTTTCTCACTTTCCTGTCTTTCCATGTAACTGTGTTGTAGGCTTTATTTATAATGGTAGTTTGCCTCTCTAAGATTCTCAAACGTCCGATGTGGGACAACCTATCCCTTTGACAAAACAGATGTCAAGTTTACCAGAAGTTGCTGAATATTGGAAACAAGTTATCAAGATCAACGATTATCGGAAAAGAATGTTTGTAAACCGCATAGTTGCTAACAAAAAGGCGACCGTTTCATGAAGGATACGGGTGATACACGGGAGAGATCGGCTGTTGTTGATGTGTGTACAGGACTACTCAATAATAAATGGTGGTTAAAGCATCTCACTAACTCTCATTGCTCCTTCCTTTTAGTTAAAGCCTAGACACCCCATTTCCTTACATTATGTAAATTATTCAATATTCTATCCAACTTTGAATCTTTCTCAGTATGGTATCTTGTTAACTGCCGAATCATTCATTCTGATTTTTTTGATTCTGAATAATAGTTTGTGGATCTTCAGCAATTTTCTGTTTCTTGTATAATAAGTTATTCAATTAAATGTTGAGGTGTTCTGTTTTGAATAAATTATGAGAACGTAAGAGGTGTCAATAGAATTGAAAGCAACAGAATTATTCATTAGTGCTGATTTGGTGCAGATTTGTTGGTCATTAAACCAGCAGATTTGCACAGACTTTATTGCAAGTCAAACAAGCATATTCTATATTATTGTACGGTTATAATTGTGTAATTATGTATTTAGTCAATGGCCTAGCTATAGATAACAGTTACAGATTGTATCATCACTATTTATATGAAAACATTCCAGCAAAAGGTATCATATAAATCTCAGGCTAAGACTACATAACGGTTCTTGATGTTGAAACTACAATTCAGTCGCGATTCTGGCGGATTTGGTTACATTGTTCATGATCCTTTACAATTTTGAAATCCTTTGGAAATTTTTGGATCTTGTGTGATCAATGGTTGAATAAATCTAAAGTTGTTTTTCTTTCTTTTTATTTTATTAAATTTGATATTCGGTCAAGAAACAGCTAATCCGAGGAACCAATTCCACATTCTAACTGATGATCCATATAAAGTCCGAGCAAAATTCTCAAGTTGTTTTGTATCTCGAGTGAATGTAATGTTTGACTTTGCGCATACTCAACTCCAAAGTAATATAAGCAATTGACTTTGATATGGACTAAACTTTTGATATATATGGACTAAACTTTTTACCATATATATTGACTTTTCAACTACCACAATTGATTATTTTTATTCCAAAGAAAGAGAGTACCTATTAAAATTAAAATTTGAAAAAATCACAAATAAAAGAAAAACTAATCCAAAATTTAGAAACTAGTTTTATTCATGTTTACCATGGAAAACCTTCAATCATAATTAATTAATTCAAATTACATTTGAAGATTTTACCGTAGAAACATAAATTAGTTTTGACTATTGTCAAAAAAATTAACTAAAGTGAGATTATCACTCCAGAGAGTGCTCCAGTTACTATCCCACAATAGTTGTGCTCCTTTATTTATAATATAGTTTACCTCTATAAGCTTCAAAAGCTTCCGATGTGGGATTAGCAATTGTTCAACATATGTTTGACAAAGCACATGTGCATAGAGATTCAAGTTAACAATTACTACTACTACCCCTCAAAAAGATAATGGAAAGATAAAACAAATTAAGCTTGATAAAGTTAAGAATTATCATTTTTTTTAGAACGTGACCAAAACTTCACTGTCACTGTTTTTTAAAACGACCATTCATTGAAGTAGCAGACGTTGATATCACGAAATCACATGTTGCAGTGTGGAATTACAACCAACTTTGTAAAGCAATGTTGCCGCAAGAACCTTATCTTCAACACTGATGTTGAAAAACATGTCCATGAAGATGACAATATTGTTTGTATCTGTCAAAGCCCCAGGTTTGACGTAATGGGAGAGTGTGCCTCAGGCAATCGCCAATGTCTAAACATCCGACAAAACTGTTGTAGAGAAATAAACTAGTATTGTTAAAACTGCTGAAGCTATAGAGAAATGGTTCAAATTCTGTCAAATCCTGAATTCCTTGTCGAAGGAGCTGCAATTCAATTGACAATCCATACCGAGTTCTCATTTGAGGCAGAGAAACAATGGAAGGTGAAAAAGTTATTATCATCGGAATGGAAAAATCTTGACAACAATCTTTGAGCTTTCTTAGCTCAATGGATTTCATCTGTCAATGCAAGGTCAGCTCTTTGTGAGGCTACCGGCGCAAATGTTAACCATGTTTCCCATACTGTTGGTACTGTTACAAGAATCAGACTAAAGTTCCCCAATGTGAGCGTCGATTTTGGTGGTTCTTGCTTCCAAAAAGATATATTTTAAGTATTTTTAGAATTTGGTAGGATTTGTTCCTTATTTTAATTAGGATTAAGATATATTTTTGAATTGCAATTTAACTCCATATAGAGCCATGAAAAGATGTTTAGAACGAGGCATCTTCATTTAAAATATATCTCATAAAATTATAGTGTTTCATAAAATCATAGTGTTAAAAGCATCAAACAATTCTTACACTCAAGAGTTAAAAGGATGACACATATACACATTTCACACATCTAATTATCACTCATACCTTACAATGTGTATCAACCTTACAATTCCCCACTTCACATGCTTGAAAACCAGGAATGCTTCCCCTCTTCGCAAGTCCCCTCCATCTTTTGAGGAACTCTTAGTTAAAATCTCTCACTTTGATAGTCGTTATCTTATTGATATTGGCCTGGATGGGAGGAGAAGCGTTATGCTCGAAAATCAATGTGTCTAGTCCAACAAAATTGCTGTAGAGAAATCAACTGATCCTGTCAAAACTGCGGAATCTATAGAGAAAATTATGATGCATAATGTAAAAGGTATAAAATTTCAGATTCTGCAGAATCCTGAATTTCTCGCTGAAAGAATTGCAATTCAAGACGGGGTTCTCATTGGAGGCAGAGAAACATCAGGCAAATGAGCATTCAAACTCTGAAAAAAGTTTATTTTCAATGGAAATCTTGACAACAAATGCTTGGTCAGCAAAACTTTCTAAATTATCTGCTAATTCCTTTTTGGCTCAAAGGATTTAATTTGTCCATGCAATTTCAACTCTTTGTGAAGCTACCTGCTCAATTGTTAACCAAGCTTCCTATGTTGTTGGTACCAACACAAGAATATGACGAAAGTTCTTGAATGGGAGTGTTGGTTTTGGTGGTTCATGCTTCCAGAAAGATATACCGAATCTGTGTTACAAATCAATACTTTTGGCTGTTGTGAATTCACCGCGTGCGTACGAGACTCTTTCATTAATATTTTGTTATTTAATTAACTTCTTACTATCACATATACTTTACACCAACAACATGTTTACAAAAAAAAGATAGGTGAATGTTTCTTAAATTTCTGAGTTTTTATCTCTATCAAGTTCTCAAACTAATTTTACATATGAGATGAATATTCATCTCCACGATCTTGTGCTTTCTAACATGGTATCACGAGCCTCTCGTTCAAATTCGTACCGTCCTTTCAAAAAATATGACAACAATGATGAATATCATTATGACTCTAATTCAGATTTAGAAATGAAAACTCAAAAAACTTTAATGAATTTTTTGTCTCTATCAATATTAGTTGCCTCAGATTGACCCTTCTTGTGAACCTCTGCATTGTTTTTTATCCTACTATGTTCTCATTTGCATTAGTAGTAATTTCCACACTGACACCATTATGCCTCTAATTCTCCTTATTAACCATACCGTTATGCGTATGCTTATTTACCTAGGATCAAGATCAACAACATCATTAGATCCTAGTATCTGTCATTGTTGAATTCCATGCCCAATTAACTTGCATTTGTTCTAAAATTGGGGATGTTTTTCGAAAACAACTTCAGCATTGAAATCATATCTTTTTTTTCCTTCAATTTATCACTTATTTTCATTTTTAGTTTTTTTCGTTTCTTAACAAGTGTCATTTTCTTCTGTAAAAAAAAAAAAAAAGATAAAGAAAAACAAGTGCCCTTTTTTATCTTAAATTTATCATTATTTTCATTTTTATCTTAACAATTATCCTAATGACACTTGTTAGCATGATCCATTAAAATAAATAGGGAAATGTTAACTAATGCCCCCGGGACACTGGTTAACGACTTTAAAAAATAATTTTTTATAAAAGTTTGTGTAATCAGTGCATTGAAAATTGAAAACTTCTAAATTTTGAAGGAATGTTTACTTTATTTAACATGTTTAAAGAGTGTTCGGAGACGCTCGTTAACGAGACCCATTATTTATTGACCAATCTTTACAAAATCTCTCATTAGTGTAAGTCTTAATTTTGAACAAGATTGAAAGATTTAGATTTCAAACTCAATAGGCTAAAATTAAAAGAATAATCATAATCAATTTGTTTTCTGCACCATTATAATATCTCGATCCAAACAACCATATCTATCAATCCAGTGAGAAACAAAACAACTAAAAGATTATTCAACCATTTGTTTTAGTGGAGCATAATTACCCATTGATCACACAAGATCTAGTAAATTTCAAAGGGATTCATAACATAACACCCAACAATTCAAAGGGATTCATAACATAACACCCAACAACTAATTACTACACAAGAAATAGAAAATAGTTGAAGTTCTACAAACTTTTACACAAATCAGAACCAAACTCATTAATCAACAAGAACTAACTACACTCAATCAGTAACATATTAAAGGAGGATTCAACTATTAAACCCCACAATGAATGATTCAAATGTTTACACGATACCATACCGAAAAAGATTCAAAGTTTGATAGAATATTGAATAAAATACACAATGTGGGGACATGTGACGTGGGTAAAAAAGTCCCATGTAAATTCATAATAACAGCCAAAGAAACACATATATAAACATAGTGATAATCTCATTCATAGACAGACAACAATGTTGTTGCTCAATTTCTGTAAAGTCCCATGTTGTTCATCTTTCTATTTCTGTAGACATGATATACAATGTAATTTCCAGTGAATATGTGCTGACTATATTCATTGATTAATCTTAACAAAGTCGCTGAGTAGATCTAATAGTATACACACACCATATGCATGTTTTGTTGCTTTAAGAAGTTGGCTGCAAGTGAATATATAGGATGATCTCAATCAAATCAAATTTATACAAATCAGAATCAAACCAAAAATAAACTTCATTCAGTAGATCATAGTAGTTCGCCATATATAAGTAAAAACTAAAAGAAAGAAAAGAAAAAAAAATGTTATGCAGATTTGCTTTGTAAAACAAATTTATATATAGTTAGTTCCACATGGAAAGTTTGAGAAGATGTAAACTATATATTATATTATATATATAAAGCATACAACGAATGATTAGGAACACGGTGAGTCAATGTTGTTTTGGCATCCTGATTGTTGAGAAGCTTTTGTTTAATTTTTGGATTTGGATGAATTCAAAAATAATTTATGTTTTTTCTTTCAAATGTCAAATTGAATTTGAATAAATTAAATTTGGTATTTGTTTTAGAAACATGAATAAATCAGTTTAATATTAATTATAAAATCCTAATTTATTTCTTCAATTTGAGCCCTCCTCCCTCCTCTGGTAAATTTTCCTTCTTTTTGTTTGAAAAAAGTCTTTCAAATTTGTAATTTTTTGTAGTACTGAATTTGTTTGGATTATATAATTTGAAACAAAATTTCAATAAATTATATATTATTTTAATTGGTTCTTTAAAATTTGACGGTGATTCTCACATTTATGCAATTAGAGATAAAATATGACAGCCTAATTTGCATGTTTGTGCACATTCTATCTTGATCCAACGAAACGTCGACTATATGAATGCGTGAGATTGTGATCGTGCGTAATCTGAATCTAACATATATTCACTCGAGAAACAAAACAATTTAGGATATTTCTATGTCTTTAAATGGGTCCCTTGGACGATGTGATTGGTACTACATATTAGTTGTTCCTTAAGCTAGATACCAAGTTTACAAAAAATAACAACTTGAGATTTATTTAACCCAAAATTACGCAAGATCCATGAAATTTCGAATGGGTTTCCAAACATAACACCCAACAACATAATTGAATAACTTACCATACAAGAAACATAAAACTGAAGATATACAAATTTCACACAAATCAATTACTACCACTCAATCATTATCATATTAAAGGATGATTCAATTATTCAAACCACCAATGAGTGATTTATCTATTAAAGGATGATAAGGATAAAATCTAGATAAAAAATGATGCAGTATAAGCTCAAATGCAATTTGAACTACCATATGAAAAAATGGTATAAGCTAGTGAAAAAAATAATATATGTTGTTGAGGAAATGAACATCGCCAAACAAATCTATTATACGTTTATATGTTATAAGCTACTTGTATAAGATCATAAAGGATCTTTTCCAGATTGTAAGTTCGAATTCATCTGTGAGAATGCAACAATATTAAATCATTTGAGAGAGTTTTGTCATCTATTGTGGTCCTACTCTGCTCCAGAGATTAGTCTATACAGTTACGTGCAAATGACATTTTGTTCACATACACAAAAAAGTTATAAGTTACTTTACCTGCACAAAAAGTGTTAGTGTGTAAATTGACATTGGAATGTGATGAATATTAAAAGAGAAAGTGCCATAATAAGGATCAAGTATGTCACTTTGACTTATTTGTCTCCTATTAAAAGAGCAAGAGATATTATTTGATTTCCTGTGACTATGTCCTGAATATTCATTGAGATTTAAAAGAGCTAGAGGTATTTATACATCCATCGATCACACAAGATCCAATAAAATTTCAAAAAAATTGACAACTTAGTAAACAAGAAACATAAATAGTCTCTGTTCTTAAGATCATAACAACCATACATTATTGAATTGCTATAAAGAAACAGAAGAACATAGTACCTCCAACTTATAATAACTACTATGGGAAAATTGTGATTGAATAATAATGAATCTAGCTCTAAGCCTCAATTCTTTACTAAAAATGAAGTAATTTTTTTTAACCATGTGATTGGTGAAAATAACATTTTTTCAAATGATAAACTTTTTTCTCTGCCTCCAATGAGAACTCAGTTTGGATTGAAAAGGTCTTGAATTGCAGTTCCTTCAGCTAGGAATTCAGGATTTGACAGAATTTGATCCCTTTCTCTATAGCTACATTTTTGACAGGAACATTTGATTTCTCTACATCAATTTTGTCGGATTTTGGGACATCGGCGATATATCATCCGAGCCACGCTCTTCAAACACGTCAAATCTGCGGCGCTGCCAGCACCAAGACCACGAGTTATTGTCAGCGTGTTGACGGATAAAAAACCTATGTCAGATTCATAAACATGTTTTTCAACATCAGTTAGTGCTAAAGAAAAAGTTCCTATAGCGACATTGCTTTAATACATCATCAAGATCGGGCTCATAGAAATACACGATTTGAGTTATCAGCGACGTTGACTTCAATGGATGGGAACTTAAATGCAGTGACTACCAATGTTGGACCCCTACATATCCAACACTAATGATCACCATTTTTCCTAATCTATCCACAGTGGTGTTGAAGTGTATCGGATCAAGCTTATTCACTCTATAGACATGTGCTTTGCCCAACTAATGTTTTCAATTGGTAGTCCCACATCGGAAGCTTTTGAAGCTCTAGAGGTAAAATTTCTTATAAATAAGCGCGCACAACTTATGTTTTGGAAACCAGCTTGGAGCACTTTCTGAAGATATCTCCACCTTAGTATTATTTAAGATAGCTTTATGATATAAGTCAGAAATAATTATGTTTTCTGTGAAATCTTCAAATTAATTATATTTGAAGGTTTACTTGAAAACATAAATAAAACTAGTTTAATTTTAATTTCAGATTATGGTGCAATACATTACATCAAGTCACAACAATGGATAGTCCAACATTTAGAAAAATTAGTAATATTATATTATTCACAAAAATTGTTTATATTATATTATTAGTACAAGTATAAATTTGTCTTTTAAGGGATAATAAAACAACAATCACTGATCACACAAGATCAAACTATACCATTGTGTGGAGCTGTCAAAACGGGCCGGGCCGTAAGGGCCGGCCCGTTTAGCCCGATTAATTATAGGGCTTGGGCCTTAAATATTGAGCCCGAATTTGAATAGGGCT
>Ga0315914_1000624_pt1 | contig 46785 bp, 26 predicted proteins | sample MpolenodulesMG_FD_203920 | JGI IMG/M metagenome (GOLD analysis project Ga0315914, IMG submission 203920) | Medicago polymorpha root nodule microbial communities from Los Angeles, California, United States - elongated nodules | ecosystem: Host-associated > Plants > Roots > Nodule | place: USA...
GTTCAGTCATGCGGTTCGACCAATGACTCAGTGGTTCGACCATTGACCCAGTGACCCAATACCCCTGCCGAGTCGATGACCGAGCCGAGTTTTAAAACTATGCTTTATAAACTCCAAAGTTGTTTCCTCTCTTCTTCATGTTCTACAATATAATGAACTTGACTCATGTAAACTGACAAATCATGAAATACAATATCCCTCCTCTATAGTGCCACACAAATATAAATCTCAACTTACAATCATCAGCAAAAATTCTTAGTAATCATAGGTTAATCCTTAATGATAATGATTCTTCTGCATCACTTAAATATTTTCAGTCTTTTTAAGCCATAATGTACATCTAAATCTAATGTAATATTATTCGAGAGGAAAAACTAAACCAAGAGTCTAGTATGTTAATTTTTGTATCTAAGTGGACGGTGGGATTGAACCATTCAGATTAGCCGACGGAACCATCCCTTCTCCCTCCAACTCAACAAATCAGCTTATGTGGCGCTGACATGGAATTTTTTTTATTATTTTTTTTCTTCACTTGCCACGTGTGAAATTCGTTTTTTTTCAATTAAAAAAGTTTAATAATTTTTTTTATCAAAAATTAATAAAAAAATTAATATTTTTTAATAACGATAGGAAATTAATTAATATTTTTTTAATTTAAAAAATATTAAAATAACAATTAAATTTAATATTAATAAAAAATATTAAAAAAATAACGATAGGAAATTAATTAATATTTTTTTTAAAAATTAATAAGTTTTTTTAATATTTTTAATTAAAATAAATTAAAAAATTAAAAAAAAATCAAATAATTTTTTTTTTCAATTCAAAAAAATTTCACACGTGGCAAGTGAAAAAAAAAGAAATAAAAAAAATCCATGTCAGCGCCATGTAGACTCATTTGATGAGTTGGAGGAAGGAGGGGTGTTTTCCAGAATTTTTTTTTTTACAAGGGCACAAACCAAACCGAAAATTTTATAGGGGCGAAAATCGGAAATGACATATAATGGAGTAGTTGAATTAAAGGGGCATACAGTGGAATAATTCAACTACAAAATATTTCTTAGTTACAAATAGTTCGTTAGGGAAGTTGGTGGTTAGTAACTAATAAGTTTGTTCGTATTAGTTAGTTTACTTGTGATTCAAGTAATTAGAAGTAATAGCCTTGGGGTTTTCTCTAACCCCAAGGTTCAGCCACAACAACAATCATTTGCGCAAGTATTATCACCTGCGGCTACTACTACTACACCGTTGCCTTGTCCAACAATTCGAGGGGACAACCTGTCTATTAAGATTACTGAGGATATGTACTTCAAAGAGTTAGAAAAATGCAAGTACCACATGCACGGTCGGTTGTTCTTGAACATGGGCGACAAGCCGTACACTCCCAAAGAAATATTTGTGAAACTCTCGAAGCGATGGAGAACGAAGGTTCCTTGGCATTTGATCTCCCTTGGTCGTGGGTTCTATGAATTCTCATACTTTTCTGATGAAGATGTGCGCACATCCCTCGCAATGGGGACTGTCAATTTGAAATCGGGCATGTTGCGGCTTTCCCGTTGGTCCAAAAACTTTAACAAGTATTCTCAGTGTCTCACACATGCGCAGGTTTGGATCCGGCTTCTTGAATTGCAACAAGAATACTAGTTAGAAAGAACATTAATGGAAATTGCTAGCGCAATAGGCACCCCTCTCGTTATAGACGCCCAACTCAGAAACGCACCTTCGGGCACTACGCACGGGTGCTGGTGGATATAGAACTCTCTCATCGTCTGTTCTATGAGATCATGGTGGAAAGGGAGGGCTTTGCGTTCCCGGTTGAGGTGGAATATGAATGGCTCCCGGAATTTTGCTCGCATTGTCAAATCCTTGGCCACTCGGTGGTGAATTGTCGTTGGTTGCATCTGGAAAAAGATTGAACAAAGACAGCGACAATACTAAAAAGGTACACGACAAAGGAAAAAAGATCATCATGCAGCAGAAACCTCAAACCAAAGTATGGCAGCCACGTGACAATCCCCAAGGCATTGGGTCTTCTTTAGCTTTTGCGAAACCGGCTTTTGATTCAAGCAGCCATGCACATAGTGACAAGTCTGCCTTCAACTATCAACTGGCTCTTGAGAATGTTACTGATGTTGTTATTCGTTCCAATGATGTAGAGAGTACCTCAGTTTTAGACCTGGTGCTGCAGCTCCAACATGTTCTTGTCCCCCTTACGGCCGACGTTCAACAACTTGAGGAGGGAATGAGCACGTGGATTCAAGTGCCTTGGTAGTTGCGGCTGCAGGTAACTCTCCTGCCATTAAGTCGGACCCTTTTGTTACTGTCATTCAGCATCGATGTCCTATCATTACCAAAGACTTGGAGGTCATTCAACAAGCACTAATAGTTTATAAAGATGTTGATGAGGAAGGGTTTACTACTGTTGTATCCAAGAGTAGCCGGAAGAAGCAAAAAGGTTATCAAACCCGCTCCAAGGGTCCGTTACCAAACTCATCTCAATGGAGATTTTATTTTGGAATATTCGATGTATAGGTAATTCGGATTCTCGTATTACTCATAAGCCTATTCTCATATTTATTGCGGAACCAATGATCTCTTAGTCACTGTCACATGGTTACAAACACGATATGGTTGGACATTATGCCCGAGTTTGTTCGGGGGGATTTCTTTAGGGACCGGTCGAGATTACCTAATTTTCATTTTCTGTAATTTTCGCTTTCTATCGAGGGGATTACATGGTTATGCTTTCATTCTCAAATTCATCTTATCACAGTAAAAGACTTGCCTTTCTTTGTTGTACGGCACTCTTTTGAGATGTCTATCTCAACTGATGCTTTGCCTCTTCTATTACAGCCTCAAATTTCTTCTCCCACAGTTTTTTGTTGTGCAGGTAAGTGCATTGTAGATTTTGTTGGAAAAAGAATTGTACATTCTATAATGTTGGTCAGTGATCACGATTAATACACATTATGATTTAGTTAATGATATTCATGAGATAGATATTTGCCTTTTGCCTTTCCTTTTTGTCATATGGGTAGCCATTCACGGAACCCTATTAACACCAAGTTTGATGTTCCTAAATTGCTCAAGCTATATAGCTAGTGCATTTGTATTCATGTATATAGTTCAGAACTGAAATTTGATTATAGTGAATTCTTTTGAGAGGTCTCTAGACAGTATTTAAGGAGTCATGATGATCAAAAAATGGGAGAATAAGATCAACAAATTGAAGGCAGATTTCAAATCCTAGTTATATAAATGAGCACTACACAAGAAAATGGCAGATTTCTTACTATTTTTACTCAGACTCAAAACCGCCGGCATGTTTATCATTTCCAATAGACTTATTATTTGTTGGCAATATTCTTGCAAATTTTCAACCAAGCCTGTTCAATGGAAATGACTAGTTAAACACTTAAACTTACCAACAGACAAAGCTTTCGGAACTTCAAGTGGAAAAAAGCAAATTCAAGTACCGACAGTCAGAGCTGTCGAAAAATGCCATCCGAAAATCACAGTTTTATTACTGATTGTCTTGTCTATCAGTAATGTTTGTGATTTTTTTTAAATTTTGTTTATCGAATCTGGGTGGCTGTCGGAAAGGTCTATAATAGGAGACTGAAACAGTCTCCGCCTCCATTCTTCACTGCATTCTCTCTCTCTTTTTTGATAATAATTGATTACGAATTATGAACCAGTATTACAACCATAAACCTAAGGGAGTATGAGAGTCAGAAATAACACAAATCAAAACCTTTTCTTGCATTGCAGCTCTAATTGACAAATACACACAATCGGCTTAAATAAATTGCAATTGAATATTGTTGTCAATGATACTATTTTCTTCCATTCAAAAATATTACAAACAATGCCACAATAAGACCACGATCTATGATCCCAGGAAAGATTGTCAGGCGAAATTTACCCCGACTGACGTATATTTGGTTAAGCTTGTACATCAGGCTACTCTGCACAGAAGTATAAATCATAATCAATTTTTGTGATCAGCTGGAACGTAATACTAATTAATTTATATAGACTGTAGAAAATTTTCCATCTATATATAATTGTAGTCAATCATGTCTCATGAGATACGCATGTTTATAAACTCCAAATTTGATTCCTCTCTTCTTCATGTTCTAACTGTACTATAAATGAACTCGACTCATCTAAACTGACAGTATCAATTTATGAATAAAAAAATAGGCAGTTCTAAACATCAATTGAAAAAGAAAATTCAACAGCTGAAATTTAAAAAGTGATTTTATTGGCTTATTTTTTCCTCTATGATCATGTTTGGATAACCAGCTAAATTAAAGGCTTATAGCATAGGTGGCTGCTTATGATATAAGTGCTTATGAATAAGCTATGTCAAACTGTTAGGATAACAAAACATAAAATAAAGTCAAACTGTTTTTATATAAACTATAAGCTGTTCTCATAAGCTATCATGTAGAGCTTATGAAAATAAGTTGAAAACAGCTTATAGACAAGTCATAAGCTGTTTCTATAAGTATTCACAAACAGTTCACAAGTGATTACGACTATCACAAATCATTATATAATATACTTATAGAACAGCACCAAGAGAAATACAATATCCCTCCTCTGTAATCATATACGAATACAGATTTGAGCTCAAAATCAACAGCAAAATTTCTAGCAGCAATAGTTTAATCCTTACAGAGAATGGTTCTTATGCATCACTTTAATGTTTCATTCTACTTAAATTTCTAGCAGCAATAGTTTAATCCTTACAGAGAATGGTACCAACAAGGAAATTTGATGTGTTGGGGTGTAGTTTCGAACCCGCAATTCCCTATTTACCAACACTTAATGTGTGGGATACTGGCCAATAGACTATTTGACCAAAAAAAATACACGCACACAAAAGTTTAACCATACCACTAAAACATGTGCCACCTTTAACTAAATCAGTATTTATGTTTTAATTGGTCTTTAAAATGAACTGTTATCTATGATCATCAACTGTATATAATTGTACTTGAGCAATAATAAACAGATAGTAAACTTCAATTCAAAAAGGGCTAGCAGCGCAGCTTATTGCCCACTTGCTTTCTATTCATGTGTAACAGTGTAAGTAATCCTTGATAATAAAAAAAATATATATTAACAGTTTAAAATTCATGTACCTGTGCCACCAAATCACCGTCTTTATAAACGCTGCATGATCTCTTGAAAGGAGAACCTATAACTTTTAAGTCGCAAGCGTCGTCGTTTAATCTCTCACCAGCGAAAAACACCTCTAACTCAACTTTAGTAATTGTTTTCACAGTCCTCTTCACTTCTAACACAAGCTCCTTATTCTCATCGCCACTTCCCTTATAACATTTCCAAATCCCATTCTAGCAAACAAAACACATACTTCAAAAGATTGCCTCAATTTCTTTATTTATAAATACTTATTGAGTAAACGATCATTTTGGTCTTTGAATGTGTAAGACGTTATCATTATCGTCTCTGATTATATTATAGCGGATGATTTTTGCAGCTAACATGATGACAATTCAGAGACCAAATTGAATAATAAAGAAGGAATCATAAGAAAGAGAGACTAACATGATAACGATGGATGGAAAACAGAGGATTATCATTGGAATCAAGCAAGAGTTTGATATCCTTTGAAGAGGAAGAGGAATTGGGATCGGGTAGTTGACGGTGCACCTTGAAGACTATGTTACCCGATGCATCAGCAAACGCTAGGATGCCACGTGGAACTCCGGCGTGTTTTTTGGAACCGAAAAGATCGATTGGGATGTGTTGATCTTCGGTGCCTGTGTACTCCAAATCTTCTGAAGTTTCCATTTCCATTTTTGGCTTTTTGCTTCGTTTACTATTCTCTCTTAACAAATTCAATCACAGAAAATAATAATAATATAATATTGCAAAGAGTGGAATCAGATTCTGTGAATAGTTCTTTGTCTACACGGTCAAAATTAAATATGGGGATACTTCTCTTCTTCTACCCCAACAATGATTATAATGTGGAGACTAATCTCTTATGTTAAACTCAACCCCTCTCAACTAATATTACTTTTAGAGTTAGTTATTTTCGTTAGACTAACATGATGGTGACTAGGCAATTGCAATTTCTAAAATCACATTAATTGAGGGGTAATTTAGGACTAGTAACATTAAATAGGATAAAAGTTGTTGACATTTGCTTATATTCAAGATCGAAGGGAGTAAAATATTGCAATTTATTAATCATCCATTAAACTTAGTTAATCACAATTTTCAAAGGAAATTGAATCTCAAATTGAGATTATAACATAATCAAGAAGGCAGGAGAAGAAATTTAAGGAAAAATGAACAATGAAGAAAAAGAATTGAGAGAAAAATAAACGATGAGAGCTGAATTTTCTACGTAGCGGAAAATTCTTTTAAGTTGGATACCATATTATCTTTGATACCATGTTATGAAATATGACATCCAGTTAGAGAAAAGTAGAGAGAAAACTTGTAACTATATATTGATGCTAATGAAAAAGTTGTTAACAATTTAACTACCTCAAGCCTATTTATACATATGCCTAACTTATATCTTCAATACCTTTTGCCTTTCCTTTTTGTCATATGGGTAAGCCATTCATGGAACCCTATCAACACCAATTTTGATGTTCTTAAATTGTTCAAACAATACACTACACAAGTGCATTTGTATTCATGTATTGCCCCACACTGAAAAATGATTATACTGAAGTCTTTAGAGAGATCTCTTAAACAGTAATCAATGAGTCTGTTGATGAACAAAAAAAAAGGGAGACTACGCTCAACAAGTTGAAGGCAGAGTTCAAATCCTAGTTTTATAAATGACCAATACACAGCAAAATTGCAGATTTCTAAGGATATTTACCGACAGACTCAAAACCGCCATCAAGTTATTATTTCCAATGGACTTGATTAGTTGTCGGTAATATTCTTGCAAACTATCAACTAAGTCTGCCTGTCGAAATTACCAGTTAAACACTTAACTTACCAGCAGACACTGCCGTCGGAACTTTAAGTTGAAGAAAGGTAAATTCAAGTAGTCGAAGCCCTAAAAAAATGCCATCGGAAAATCACAGCTTTATTACTGATAGGCTAGTATACTGGTAAATTATGTTGTTTTAAAAATTTTGATTACTGATGCGGGAGGCTGTCGCAAACGTCTATAATAGGAGACTGAAATAATCCCCCTTCCTTCTTCACTGCATTCTCTCTATTTTTATGATAATTATAATCCAAGAGGAACTATGATCCAATGTTAGAACTTAAAACCATAAATCTGTTGGTGTGATACAAATATCACAAATCATAACCTTTTCTTGCATTGCAACTGTAAGTGACAAATACATATAATCGGTTTAAATAAATTGCAAATGAATGTTGTTGTCAACGATATTATTTTCTTCCTTTCAAAAATATTACAAACAAAGCCACAATAAGAGCATGATCTATGATCCCAGGAAAGATTGTCAGGCGAAATTTATCCCTACTGGGGTATCTTTGGATAAGGTTGTACATCAGGCTACTCTGCACAGAAGTATAAATCATAATCAATTTTTGTGATCAGTTGGAATGTAATGCTAATTAATTTATATAGATTGTAGAAAAGTTTCCCTCTATACATAATTGTAGTCAATCATGTTTCATGAGATATGCATGTTCATAAACCCCAAATTTGATTCCTCTCGTTTTCATGTTTAAACTATACAATATAATGAATTTGACTCATCTAAACTGATGCTATCAGTTTAAGGGTAGTCCGGTGCACTAAAGCTCCCACATACAAAGAGTTTGGAAAGGGGTCGGACCAATTGATATATTATACGCAGTTCGGGAAGGGGTCACACCGTTTGGTATATTGTACGTAGTCTTACCCTGTTTTTTTTACACAAGAAGTTTTTTCTAGGACTTGAACTTGTGATCTTTCAGTCATGACAACAATCTATAACTCATAACATGAAGAGATTAACATTATATTTTCTGTTTTTATCTAACATTCTACTCTCCTTGTTGCCTATTCATTATACACAGATGTCAGCTACTCATATATGGCTGCAAGGACATTTTATTTTCAGTTTTTAGCTGCAAGGAAATTTAATGTTCTGGGGGTGTTGTTTCAAACCCGCAATTCCCTACTTGCCAATAGACTACTTGACGAAAAAAACACACACATACGAAAGCTTATCCATTACAACTAAAACATGTTCCACGTCTAACCAAATCAATGTTTATGTTTCTAACTAATCTTTAAAAGTTGTAACATACTTCAATCAAAAACAATCAATTTATGTAAATGAACTGCTATCTATGATCATCAACAATATACATCTGTACTTGAACATAAATAAACTGATAGTAAACTTCAATTTATGTACCTGTGCCACCAAATCACCATCTTTATAAATGCTGCATGATCTCATGAAAGGAGAACCTATAACTTTTAAGTCGCAAACGCCTTTGTTTAATCTCTCACCAGCAAAAAACACCTCTAGCTTAACTCTAGAAATTGTTTTCATAGTCCTCTTTACTTTTATCACAAGCTCCTTATTCTCATCACCATCTCTCTTATAACATTTCCAAGTCCCATTCTACCAAAATAAAACAACATATTTCAAAAAGTTGCCTCAATCTCTTTCTTTTTTTATAAATATTTTTTCTAGGAGATGGACGTCTAATTTTCCTTACATCTACGACACCTTGCTTAATCACATACTATGAATCACCGGGACAAGGATTGGGTGACTTTGTGGAGGGGAAGTCATTATGATTTTCTCTCCATCTCTCTCCTATACTATGAAGCACAAATACTCCTTGAATTAGGTATGTCCTGGTGTCAGATACATATCACGTCCAACACGACACATATGATTACCATGTATTTTGTTATTTCCTCAAATTATTATTGATGTCGATGTATTGTGATCATGTCTGGCCTTCATAGATCCTGTATTACTCTACTTCTCATCTTAAAACTCATTTCTCTTTCATCAAACTCTCATAAAACACCCTAAAATACACTAAAGTGATCATAATAACTTTCCTCGTTAAAAGTCACTCGATCCTCGTTGAAGCACCCATAAAGACATGATAGTAGACAAGACATTGACACATTGACATCTATAGTAATTAGCTTATAAGAAAACCAATAGTAATCTAAAAAATGACATAATTACGTGTAATTACATGCGTCATGGACATCAAACCCATCTTTAAACACTACTTTGAACAAAAGTGTCACCGCTACATAAATCACACGGAAAAATGTGGTTGTTTAAGTCGAATAGATAGTTAATTTTAACCCGTTGAAAAATGTGAAATTGTAGTTAATCAATTGAATTAAACAAAATTTCGATTGAAAATTAAATTAATCATCTACTCAACCAAATCAACCGTTTGGCGGTGTGACGGGTGTAAAAGAAGGAATCATTAGACAAAGAGACTAACGTGACGACGGTGGATGGAGAATAGAGGATTATGATTGGAATCAAGCAAGAGTTTGGGATTGGGTGGTTGATGTTGCACCTTGAAGACCATGTTCCCGCATGCATCGGTGAACTCTAGGATGCCACGTGGAACTCCGGCGTCTTCTTTGGAACAGAAGAGATCGATTGGGATGTGTTCATCTTCTGTGCCTGTATACTCCCAATCTTTTGAAGTTTCCATTTTTGTTATTGTTTTCTATTCTCTCTTAACAGATTTAATCCATCACTGTAAATAATATTTTACTGCGATGTGGATTCAGATGTGGTATCTCCAATACTATCAGGCCAACCCAAGTGGATTGAGATTATTTATACTTAATTTTTTAATTGTGTAATATAAAAATGAGTATAGTTAATTTTATAGCCGATCGATCTTAAATGGATGGCCAATATTTAATGGATTGGATGAGATTGGTTATGCCACAGAATTAAAATGTTTCAAATGACCAACTATAGGAGTGTGAATCTCACAAAATTAAAAACAAGACCACCTTATAAATTTCTTAATTTTAAATCTCCTGATTCAAACAAAATTTCAAATGCCACACAAAAAATATGCATTTGATATTGTTTTAAAAGATCAGCAAATCTAATAAAGGTCATAACATTTTTCCTCCTGAACAAATTTGTGGAAGAAAATATTTCAAAGTTCATAATACTTCTCAACATCACACTAATGCTTGTGTTCGTTTCAGGGATTCAATTCGAAACGCAATACAAGTTTAAATAATATCCTAAGGGTGGGGATACTTTGATGGAAATTTTGCAGATGAAATGTAGTTTTAATCAAAAGACGATGCTTTGTCCCAAATGCAGTTCTATTTTCGACAAGAATAGAAATGACGATCGAATTCAAGAAGCTGAGAGCCAGGGAGGAAACAAAAAAGCTGAGCCCCAAGGATCGATGGGGTTACTTTGTTGTGAAATTCTTCAACATCAAACTCCACATCAAAAGGGTTATCAACCACTTTCAAAGGAATTGTTATGCCATCAAGCATATTCGAGTTAAATTTGGATGGTTTTGAATATAATTTAGACGAAATCTCATGATTTTCATCGTTATCTCCTTATTCTTTCTTCGAAGGTGATGTAGCGTCATAATAACTTTCATGATTTTTTTCTTAACTTTTGCTTGAAGTTTCTTTATCTTCTTCATTCTCTTTTAAAATCCCTTTGTTAACATGAGTGGCTTCTATGTTGAAGCTTATTTCTCCTTTATGGCTTGGGACTTACTTTTCGAAGGAGTGATATCAGTTTTCTTCTTTTTTTTGGAAACATGGATGATGAGATGTTAACAAGGAATTTTGATTTTAAAGAGTCATTTAGGAATTTAAACCATACCTATGTAGTTGTATCTTCTAAGGCCTTATAAGATGATTTTTCTTTCTTCTTATCCATGTTTGAAGTTTGCTTCTAAGGAACCTCTGAGCTTAAAGCACTTAGATCAGATTATCTAAAATAAATTTGGAAAATACAAAAGAAAAGATTACCTCTGAAGAACAAGGCTTTTTAGATGATTGTACGACTTTACATCGAGTACTTTATTTTGATCTTCTTCGTCCAACAAAGTTAAGGTTTCTAAGTGTTTAGGCGGACTTTTATTTTTTTTATTTGTTTGAAGATTCGAGAAGAATCGTTAATTGTAAGAAAATAATTCAATACAACAATGATCAAATCCAAAAAAACACTGAGAGAGATATATAAAACACCTTTTTCCTCACAATTCAAGATAGTCGAATCCATTTCTAAACCTAAATGTGGAATTAAGTTCCAAAGATAAAGGTTTAGGTTTGTTAACAAAACATTCCCATTTGTGAGGCTAAAACCATTCAGTAGCTGGTACTAGTTTGGATACTCCAAAAGGAGCATTTGGTAAAAGGGGAAACTTACGACAAAAGAATTCAAATTCACTTTTGTTTGAAGGATTTTCTCGAAATTTTTGTTTAAAATGTTTTTTTTGAAAGCATGGATTTGATGTGTTAGGCTAAATATACCAGATTGCTGCTATAAGGATTTTCAGAAGCAATAATGACTTCTTGAAAACCTAGCTCATAGATAACATTCAACCATTATTGTAAAAGTCAGAGGGGACCACCTACGTTTGTGATTACATATGAACCCTTAAAAAAAAAAATCATATAAGTCATTTAAACATTCATAAAGAAGTTTGCTTAAACTAACTGATATTCCTTCATAGAAAAGTCTAGCTAGAGGCTGCAATTGCAAAGCCTTTTCAATAGTGACAGATTTAAAACTGTTGAAATATGATGCACATTTCTAGATATTTCTAAAATACATTAGTGAAAACTAGAATAACATAAAGTTGCTATATGTTTCTAAATTGTTTAATTAATGTCTAGATTAAGTTGTAACCTAGAAACATCTATAATAATCTAATGTAGAAAAGACAAACAAAGACCTAGATTATTTAGTTCTAGAAACATCTTAAGCACCTATAAATAGACTTATATGGATGCAATTGTATTCAAGCCTTTAAAGCCTTTGAGATGCAATGACAATAATATTGAAGGCTTCATCATATCATATTCTCTCCTCCCACAATGAGCTAATTCCTACCGTGTGTCCTCTTGTCTAATGCTACTAAACACTCCAACACTAGCTCCCAAAATATATTTTTTCCAACAAGAACAAAAAATAGAATGTTGAAGCAAAAACATAAGAAAGACAACATGCTCCTCATCTGAGACTATTTCTGGCAACGGATGATTGTTCTGAATCTATGAAGCACGGATACAGACACGGACACCGAACACGACACGGACACTGACACGTCGACACCGCTAATAATTTTAGAAAATCATGTAATTTAGTGTAATTATATGTGTCGGTGTCGGACACAACTTATGTCCAACATTGAGACATGTCTAATCCGAAGAGTGTTCGTGCTTCATAGTTCTGAGTAAATTGATTATAATTCATGAAACTCATATTTGGTTTTGAATCAGTTTTAGGTTCTAAAGAAGGAGTCTAAGCTCTACCGTACGTACGAGTCTGACATGAGCAGCAAAATACAAAAAAGTGACGGCAAGCATGCATTTGGAGTATGAAAAGTGTAATTCAAAGGATCCCAAATATCAGAACTCGAAGGTTATATTTTTGAAGACCATGTGAAGAGATTCAGAGATACAACGTGGAGGGTCATTCAAAATATTGAATTTGCATAACTTCTCAAAATTTTCATATCAAGTGTATCAAAGAAGTCTTCTCAAGCAACGGTTGAATGTAGTTCAACATTCAAAATTCAAAGTATAAGAAGAAACTTGCAGAAAAAGACTCAAACGAAGTTAGAAGACAGTAACACTCATGCATTGTAGGAGTTAGTTTATTTTCTCTTATGTAAACAGTATAATCAAATTCCATGGAAATGAGTTCGTTTCCGTTCCAAAAACTTGTCCACTAGATAACGCATCCGCCTTCACATGATAACACATCTATGTTTATAGTAATATCATTTGTTTCTTCTTTATCTTTATTTCTTGTTTTCTGCACTATTACTTTTACATTTTTATCTTCCATATTTTTACTTGATCACACGTTTCTTGCATCGCATACTAAGGCTTATGGTTGTAAACATACCAAGAACCCCTTAAGGATCCATCTCGAGCCTTAGATTGATCATTCGAGTTCATTTGTTGGATGTAAGGATTTTCATCCCCATAAAAAATGTGGCAAATTTTAGCCCCTGCAAAGTTTTTCTCCATGAAGTTTTAGTCCATGTTGTTAAATCAATATGTACTTTTGAATGATTTTTTTTCACAGACATGTTTAAAACATTATAAAAAGTTTATCTGAATAAGAGGATTTCAAAATTTGATATTTAGATCAAGGTTTTCGTTAATTTTATCTTGTACACTTGAAATTTTAAATATTTATATTTAATTCATTTCATGTTAAAAAATTCAAGAGTTTGTAAATAAACTTTTATAATATTTTAAACATACGTGAAAAAAATTTATTAGAAATTTTGAAACTTTAAAGATAATTAAACAGTTTTGAAAATTTTGAAAAGCAACAAGGACTAAAGTTGTACACATAATTTTTTTAGTACGGACAGAAACATTCCACTTTTTTCTCATGGGGATGATAAACAAAATTTAATAATTTTTTTAAGGTCGAAAAACTAATTTAACCTTAATTTTTAACTGTCAAGATCCCTAATAAGCACCACCCGGGAAAAAAGTTCCCTAATAAGCATCCATTTGTTGATAATTCGGATAGATTTTATCAAAACCAAAAATCAACTTTTTTTTTTGGTACAAAAGAGGGCCAAAGCCCAACGAGAAAGAAAACTAAGAAATTAAACGGACGTTCCTAGGCATGCAAGCCCCGGAAAAATCATCAAACAAAAGACTCTGAAGCTCACTAGGGGGATTCTCCAGAATATGAAAATCTAGAGAATCCATCGAAATGCTGAAATTAGCAAGTCAATCTGCACTTTTGTTGCCTTCACGCCAAATATGGGTAATTTTGACGGTCCAACTCAAACTCAAAAGTTGTCAAATACGCTTGACCAAGGTAGGAGTCGGTCCACCAAAATTGCAATTTTCAATAATCATGTCGACCAAAACCTTTGAGTCACTCTCCATTACAAGATGAGTGGTATTCTCCCTCCACGCCAAATCCAAACCTAGGTACAAGTTGTTTTTATAGGTCATTATGGATGGATATCATAAGTTGAAATAGCACTTAAACATGTTATAAGTTAAGTTGCTCTTTGCCTAGCTAATGATCTCCTTTGTCGTCATGTTGATTATGTGGCTATATGGGATACGTCATAGAGTCAAAGATGTTTATTCTATTGGCGGTTGGAAGCTGATTAATTATTATACACTTATTTCCGCCTCATCTTTGGAAGCTTTGCTCAAAGTTTTTAATAGTTTTGATCTAGCTATTGTTCTGTAGATCAATTTATTGTATTGTTAAAAGCTATGATCTCGTTTTAAATGATCTTGATTCGATTGTTTTATTTGGAAAGCAAATATTGGTGGTAAATATTATGCACTAGATAGTTATAAATGGTTGTTGGATATAAAGAATAACACTCAATCGTCACCAGAGTTCTTGGATGTGGATTTGGGAAGTTAAAAGTTCCTGGAAAAAAATCAAATTCTTAATTTGGTGTGTTTGTCATCGGTCTATTCCTACCTTATACGCGTTTCAGAAGAAAAACACGTATCAATCTCTTTGTTGTTTTAGGTTTTTGCTTTATGAAGAAACTATTTTTCATTGTACGAGAGACTACTCAACTGCAAAGAAAGTGTGGCATAGTCTTGGATTCACAGACATCAACTTTTTCTCAAAATTGAATCTTGAGGATTGGATTCGAACTAGCTCCACTAGCCCTTCAACGTGTTTGTTCTTAGCTGGGGTTTGGTGGAATTGGAGAACTTGTAATTTTGTTTACGTGGGAAAGGAAACGATATTTTTGTTTCAAGTCTTAGAAGAGACAAGAACACTTGCCTCTATTATGGAAATTTGCTTTGATTTTCAAACCATAATATCTCGCCAATTGATATTAGATGGGTGTCTTGGCATCCAAGTATTGTTTTGTTCTTAATGTGGATGAAAGTTGTCTTGACGACAGTAAAGTTGGAGCCGGTGGTTTAATTAGAAGAGGTGATGACAGTTTTGTGATTGGATTGCAGCTTTTTAGTTGTTGTCAATAATACTTATGTGGAACTTATGACTTTGTTTCATGGTATGAAGCTTGCTAAGAATATTGGTTGCAATCATATTTCTCTAAGAAATTGTTAATAACCGTCTTAACAAGTACCACTTACTATGCTTTTGTCATTGCTTTATCCAATAGTTATTAAGAATGGATTAGGAGGTGCAATTACGTCGCTATCTCGGAGAAGGGGATGCTAATTTAGATTTGTTAGCTAAATTGGGTTCTGTCAACGATGATAAGTTTAAGATTTAGGATTCCCTACTGGAAGAATCTTTATCCTCAAGGTTTAGCTTCTATTTTTATTTGAGGATATGCACCATAAAAATAGTATCACAAGTGTTTATGTTAGTATATAAGCTTTCATAAGTCAATTCGAACAAGTTCTAAATATTTTTTTACTCAAGTGATAAATGAATTTTATTAATGATAGAATCAATTGAAATGTCATTCGTCATATTTCATTTATTTCAAATCAATTTTTGAACTATCAAGATAATTATTTTTATCATAATCAAAATATTTTTAACCAAAAAATGGAAAAGTTAAGAAAAAAAATCTCAATTTTAAACTTTTGTCGGTAGACATTCAAGTGCAAGGGAGGTGGAATTATAAAGGTAAATTAAGAAGTTTTTGTTTAGACCCAGAGTTCAGCCCCGTGTGATACATGAGTTTTTTTAGAGTATCAATTTGGCTATATTATTAGGAACCACTTACTAATTAGTTATTAGAAATCATCCAATATCATTTAACAGAATACGACAATGTTTTAAAAATGGATCGATGATCAACCCGGTCAAGGTACCTGTCATTGGTTATTGGTCGAACCATTGGATCATTGGTTAAATTGCATGCCTAAACCAATAACTCATTTGTTTAAGTATCGAGTTGGCTATATTATTAGAAACAACCCACTATCATATAATGGAATAGAGTGGCGTTTTAAAAACTTGATCACTGATCAACTCAGTCAAGTTACTGTGTCATTGATTTATTGGTTGAACCATCGATTCATTAATTGAACCGCATGACTTAGTTAAATGATCATGTTGTTTAATTCGATTTATATCAATAAAAATATACATGTATTCGTAAGATTGAATTAGACGATTCGAGTTAGATCAGTCTATATTAAAAGTGACATTTATTAAAATTACAAATTTACAAAATTGTTTTGATATGTCATACATCGACCTTTCCAATGACAACGACTCTCTTATTCGTAAATTTGTATGAAAAATATAAAGTGACATTCATTTTAAAACAATATTTTTTTGCTAAATCGACACTCATTGTAAAATGAAAGGAGTATATCTTAAAAGTTGTAAATCTCTAAAGTAGAGCGGACAACATAGCGTCAAATTTTTGGGCTTTTTGAATTAAAGTCGTGTGTTTGAGTCTTGCATGCTCTACATTTATATTTTTCCAATAAACAATCAAAAAGAGAGGATTAGGGTTAAATCAGCACTAACATTTAATATAAGATATCTATTTTAGAAGCAACATCTAAACAATAAAATGTCGTTCGCTAATGAAAAAAATGTTGAAGTGCTCGCACCTAAAACCGGGTTCGGTTCCCTATATGTGTTTTTTTCTTCATGAATGTGAAGTGTTAGATTTTTTATTACTAGAATGTGAAGTGTTAATTAATGTATTAGCTCAGATAAATGTTTTTAATTAAAATAGAATATGAAATTGAAAAGAAAAATGTTGTGCGTTCAATAACCAAGTAAAAATACATCATCAAGAGTTTTCTTCTAGCTTTGTGAACTTTAGGGTAGAGTTTTATCGGCGATAAGCTAATGTAGGAGGGTATGTTCTTGCTTGTAAGGTCAATTGTTTATTTAGAAGTACCCAATTGTATTACTACTATTATTGTTAATGAAATGCTATAAACATCTATTTTTAAAAAAAATACAGTATCGAGAGTATTTGTGGTTTTGGACTTTTGGTAATAGTTTTTCAATGGGTTAATTTCTCTTTACCCCATGTAATTTGAGCGAGTTCCAGTTTACACCCCCCTGTAAAAAAAATTAGATTCCAACCCTGTAATTTGAAACTTCTTTTGTTTTAGACCTGAGGTCATCTCACTGTGCAAAAATGATGACGTGGTACGCAGAGTCAGCATTTTTGGATGATGTGGCGCGCTGACCGTATAATTGATTTTGTTTTTAATTTTTTTATTTTCATTTATATTAATTTAAAAATAAAAAAAATTGAAATTTAATTTTAAAAATAGAAAAAAATTTAGATTATTTTTTTTGAAATATAAAAAATTCGAAAAAACAGAAACAAATTCAGATTTTTATTTTCAAAAAATAAAAAAAATTTGAAATATAAAATCGATTTTTTTTCTTTAGATTATATAATTTTCAAAATTTTAATCTGAATTATAAAAAAATTATATTCAAATTTCAAAAAAAAAATCCAGAATTTTTAATTTTGGTAGAAAAAATTTTAAAAAACTTTTTTATTTCGAAAAAATTCTGAACTTTTTTAAAATTTCAAATTTGTTTTTCTAAATTTTGTTTTTTTATTTTAAAAATTAAATTCCAGAATTTTTAATTTTTTTTCGAAAAGATATTGTTTTTTACGATTTTTTATTTTCGAAAATTAATTTTCAGATTTTTTAAATTAATATAATTTTATTTAGATTATTTTTTATTTTAAAAAATAGGCAAAATGCGACGTGTGCCCTTAAAAAAATAAAAAACAAAATTAATTATACAGTCAGCGTGCCACATAATCAGATATGCACAGTCAGCGCGCCACTCAACATGATCAACATTTTGTCCAGTCAGATGACCTCAGGGTCTAAAACGAAAGAATCTTAAATTACAAGGTTGGAATCTAAACTTTTTTTTTACATGGGGGTAAACCGGAACTCGCTCATTACAGGGGGTAAAGACATATTAACCCTTTATTTTTTTCAGGTAGTTTTAGGGGTGTTCGTGGTGCGGTTTGGTTGGTTTTGAGCATAAAAGTCATCCAAACCGCGAGATAAAAAAATGCGGTTTGGTTTGGTTCAGTTGATTTTTAGAAAGTCATCCAAACCAAACAAATGCGATTTGGATTAGTTCGGTTGGTGCGGTTTATCGCGGGATAAAATAAATATTACATTAACTCTAATATTGCCAACTTATTACAAAATAAACGTAGGACATTTTATTATGCTATAGATCCTAAACTTTTATTTTCAATACCAACAATATATTGTTATGCCTTAATATAGTTATGTATTACCTGTGCCATAAACTGGCAGAACATTCCACCAAAGTTATATGGCTGATCAAAATATGTAAAATTATAACTAACCAGATTAAAATCAAACACAACTTATGTGAAAAATCAAATATGACGGATCGAAGCACAATTAAACAAAAATATGATGGAATCATTGTCACTCATTAGTCATAAGAGGAAACAAAACAAGTGTATAAAGTTACATACAAATTATAAAGTCACTCATCACAACATATATAGACAATACATAAAGTTACATACAAATTATAACTAACAAAATTTATATCAAAATAGGTAAAATTAAGAAGAAACATAAGCATGAAACAAATTATTGGAAAGAAAAGGAAACAAATTCATCACTGGAAATGAATTGAAAGAGATGGAAAGGAATTAGAATCGAACATGATGGTGCAACAATGGAAAAATCGAATCGGAAGAGATTATTCTTGGGCTAGTACAAGTTTAAGTAATATTGATTAGTCTTGCGGTTTGGTTTGGTTTGGTTCGGTTGCTGAGATGCAAACTGCAAACCAAACCGAACCGCGCGGTTCCATGCAAAAGTCATCCGAACCAAGTGCGATTTTTTGTGGTTTCAGATTAGATTGGTTTGGTTTGCGGCTTTTCGATTGGGTTGGTTCGGTTTTGAACACCTCTAGGTAGTTTTTCCCTTTGGGTCTATTCAATTAAGATTGCAAAGGATTTTAAAAGACTTTTTTTATTATGAAAATGTCTTGTGGTATTCAATCAAGACTCTTTGTTAGTTAAAAAACTCTCGTGGTTTTCAAAAACATTTTAAATTTTTAATATCTATCTATCTATCTACGTCTCTCTATCCCCTCTAACATCTCTCTCTATATATAAATATATCCCACTCTCTTCTCTCTTATCTTTCTCTCTCTCTCTCCTTCCTTTAGGGTTGTTCGTGGTTCATAAACAAAATTAAATTTGATCATATTTATGGTTTGGTTCAGTTCTTAAAAACCATTTTAATAAAAACCAATTAATTTTTCAATTCAGTTTCAGTTCGGTTTAGAACCGATTTGTTTCAAACCACTTTAGTTCTATTTATCCGATTTCAAACCGGTTTTATGTTGTAACTAGTTTTTTTATTGAATAAAGAAAGAAATCAAAGAAGAAAAGTAGGTTGATTTAAAAATTTGCGTTTCACTTCAGGCTTCTAACTCCAGCTTCTATCACGGTCTAGAAGAAAAAAAAATCTTAATAAAAGAAAAATAAATCCTCTTAGTTAGCATACAAGCCAAGAAAGCTCATTCACATCTAGTATTTTCCTCTTATGGTTAGAGTTAGCATACAAGCCAAGAAAGCTCGTTCACATTTAGTATATTCCTCTTATGGTTAGAGGAAAATAAATCCTCTAGCTTTGTCAAAAAGTCCTCTACTCCTCTTCCATGTTACGACAAATAATAACTCCCAAGAAATAGCAATGGGACCCTAAAGTGTCTCTTGTGGCATTGGCAACAAAAGAGGAAAAGAGGACCATAACTTGTTTGGTCCTCTTTAACACCATTTTCACAAACATTTTCCCACTTTAACACTTCAACTAAGTTCTATGGACCAATTGCTATCCCTTCTCGGTTAATCACGTGACCTCATAACTTAACTTCTTCCATCCAAAATTCTCAATTAGATAACTTAGCATTCAATCTTCGATCCTTTAATGCAATCTTTGATCCTTTAGTACTGAGAATTTTGTCAATGAAAACAACTACAAACTGATCTAAATACGACTAAAGATTTTGTTCATGTAATCCGTGAACATTGATGTGGCATTATTCGCACAAAATGACATAACCAAATACATGTAATAACCATATTTTGATCTAAACGATGTCTTGGGCAAGGACAGGTCCAAAAAGTGAAAAGATGAGGGGCCAGAAAAATTATAGTTCACTTCAAGATGAGGGGCCGAAAGGGTCAGGTTACTTCAACCCGAATGGGTGTTACTAACTTGTTGTATTTGGTGGTTCATGTCTACCTACATGCTTGTTCTGATGCTCGAAAGAGCTTACCGCTTGCTTCTTTGTTCAGGGAGCTGGCACTTGGATTTGTTACCGTATTGACGGTAAGTTCATTCGCCATGTTTTAAACCCTCACTGTTGCTTGCACATTTTCACTCTTCATATTTTTTGTAACTTGGTTTCGCGCCCGTACGCGGGTTCGCTAGGTTGCGCCAGTGATTAGTAATTTTGTGTTAGAATAGATTAGGGCGGGTCTGCTTGGTTTGTTATTACACGATGTATTCTCGTTTGGTTAATCCTGGGTCAGGTTTAATGTCCCCCAGTCTCTGTATCTCGTTCTTTTTATTTTATATTATTTTCTTTTGCTTTTAAAAAAAACTACTTTTTTACTAATTCAATATTAACTAATTATTAAAAAAATAATGTAACTTAAAAGTAATAAAGAAATTTATTTATCATATTTCTTACCTACCTAAACTTCAAATGAATGTTTATAAAATCTAGTGATCGAACTCAAGTGGTTAATGGTCTTTGTCTAAAGACGAATCTTTTAGGAGAACCAAGATTTAATTCCTGAAAAGAATAATTCTTCTTATATGTCTTCATGTTTCATGAGTTTATGTAAGATTCTAAAATTGAACATTCGATTTAAAATTAATTCTGGTTGTATATATGATATAATTTACAAGAAAAAAATGAGGAAGAGAAAATTATTATTATTAATAATATTGACACTTATGATCATTTTACAACATTTTCATGAGATATGAACTGTGTCTTGAGGTTATAATGTCAAGCTCTCATCATTGAACTAACACCTCATGAACATATGAAACTTCATACAAGTTTATTTTATTCAAACAAAAACAATAGCAATTTTGAAAATAATACTTTATAAAAAGTAAATTATCAAATAATCTTATATGGCTACGCTGCAAAGAACAATTGTTTCAATGGTAAGTCCATGTCCGAAGCCGAACAATACACCCCATTCAAGTCATTCACCGGTGGTCTTAAGTCCCTCTTAAGCTGATTTCTTTCTCATCTCATCTAAGATGAACAATACACACGCACTTGTCATATTACCATATTCACCAAGAATTTCCCTAGTGACCTTCATCTTTTCAGGTCTCAAGGCTAACCACTACTACATAATTGGGAAAATATAGCGCTTTTAACACTAAAGCGCTATAAATTTAAACACGGAGGTCTTAGCTAGCGCTTTTTTGAAAAAACGCTATCTATGCTTCTAAGTCTATATAGCGCTTTGTATTGAAAGTGTCGGTATAGGTTAAATAAAAATAATAAATATTTTAAAAAAACATGATAATTAATTGTATATGGCGCTTTTGATGGAAAGCGCTATAAATGAATCAACCTTAAATAGCGCTTAATAAGCGCTAGTATAACCTCGAGAAAGATAACACTTATAGCTAAAAAAAGCGCTATTTTTACTCTTTTTTTTATAAAAAAAACGTTTTGAACTACCAGTCCCCTATTCGATCCCTGTATAAGACATATTTCGATTTTTTAAGAAAAAGCAAGTGCAGTATAAAAGCACACGTTTTTTTTTATATCAATATATCACCTAAAATTATGGGATTTTGATCAATATATCACCTAAAAAACTGTCCAGATCCCACTAAAATATTACTTGCCTCCAAACTTTTCCGAAAAGCATATCCCTCTCCCTCTAAAAAAAAATTGGTTTTCCTCTCATCCCCCAAACCCTAAATCATAACCCCTCACAACAACCTCTCTCTGTCACGGCTCTCACTCTCACAACAACCTCTCTCTCGGCTCTCTCTATCTCTCTCACGGAAATCTGTCATTCTTAATTTCTCCAAGTATCTCTCTCTCACACCAATCTTTTATTCATTTTTGTTATGGATTTTATTTTTGATTTAAACAATTGAATTTTTGTTCATTGTTTTAGTGTTGTGTTTGAAGTGGAATTTTAGTGTTAATTTTGGAATGGGTTTTTTGCAATAGGTAACAAAAACCTAATTAGACCTTTTATTTGCTTATTGGGTTGAATTTTGTTGTGAGGGATTTCGTTTATCCCATAAACGTGTGTTTTTGATTAATTTGTCCCATGCTTATGCATGTGAATCATAAAAAAAAAATATAATTATACGGTACCCCTTTTGCTTTTTGGAAAGATAAGAGCTGCAATTATTCTAGAGGGTTTGTTTGCCTTTAGCAGTTATAGCTAATCACTCATAGAAGAATTATAATAGCAATTTCACTATTTTAAGACAAGCTCTAGTGTGGTGAAATTCAAAATCTGTTATCTGTTGGTAGTCCTAAAGATAAAGTTTTGCAAGAGTTAATGTGGCCCTTGTTAATAGTCTCTTGTTGGTAGTCCTAAAGATAATGTTTTGCAAGAGTTAATGTGGCACCTGGAAGCACAAATATGCATAATAGTCTCTTGTTGACTCCAATAAACTAAACAACCCTTCAAAATCTAACTAGCATAGGCCAAAACCAATATTATATCAAATTAGGCTCTAGACAATAATACCTTTTAATAATACAAACAGAGGTTATGCTCAAACATTACAACCTTCCATAACTATATACAAACAATTCTTTACGCATAAAATCAGAGGTACTACCATTTCTACTTTAAATAATTAATCAAAACTAGTCTTTTAATCAAAACTCACAGGTCAAGAAGAAAAGCGAGGTTTCAATGTACATATAGTTATTAACAGCTCCTAAAGTTCCCATTCCTCTCATACTAACATAACCTGCCAATTAAACTTGCATAACATCACCATAACAACCTATATGTTAATTGAAGCAAAACAAGAATTGGTCAAAACATACATGGTTAAGGAATTCTTGAAATATAAAGATGAGCGAAAGTTATTTATTCTACCAAGATTTTCCTTGAAACTTTGTTTTTGATTATTTTTTCCTCACTTTTTACCATCGTTTATAGAAGATTTTCTAATTAACTTTTTTTTATATTATTTTTTCCTCACTTTTTACCATCGTTTATGAAAACTATATATATATATGGTCAGTTGTATGTAATCTAAGTTTACATTTATATTTTGTAGAGTTCTAAAGGTATTTCGCTCTACAAGGGACGCTCAAGTACCAAAGAATAAATTTAACAACATATCATGGGTCTGAGTACAAGTTTAATAATATAACATAACAACCTCAAAAAAATAGTGTATGAATAATATAAATAATTTGAGTGATACAAACTTATTTTATTTTTTGTAGTGTCCTCGCCAAGAAAATGGTATAGATTGCGGGTACTTTGTGATGAGGTTTATTAAAGAGATTCTCATTTCAAAGCTAAATGAGATTCCAAAGCTGGTATGTTATTTTTATATTAAAGTATAATATTTGTATATAATTAAGTTTATTAAGTAACATGATTATTTTTTGTTATAATATATGCAGTACATTGATGATTTCAAGTGTGTGACATACTCAAAAGATAAACTAAGAGAAATCCAAGAAGAATGGTGTCAGTTCATGATCAGCCTAAAAGTTATACGATATTTTTGTGATAAGGTGAGTTTCATGTTTCTAAATATATTTGCTAGAAGTGGTTGTGTTTTTAACTTATAATCTTGCTTTAATTTGTACTATGATCAGTAGTACTTTGAATTTGTCTCTAATATAATATATTGTTGCTTCTTCCTTAATGGTGTTTTCTGCTATACATGCAGGTGGCGGAGAGTGAATGAAATTTGGAAATGAATAATGATTTGCCTGCTTGTTTTGGATAAAAATGTTGAGATGACCAAGAAGATAGATGAAGACTACTGCATGCTACCATAGAAGATTTTGATCTTTATGTTAACTAATTAGTTGTAACTTAGAGATATCCATGTTACTATATTAGTGGCTATACATTTCTGACTTTTATGCTATATATACATACATTTTTTATGATATGTTTAAGTTTTATTTGATAAATAATAGTCTCAATTTTAATGTGCCAAAAATATATATATTTCCCTTAGAAAAATTATATATATACATATATATATATTTTACTTTAAATTAATAAAAAACGCTATTTGTTATAATAAAAAAAAATCTGACCAAAAAAAAATTAATGCTTTTCATAGCGCTTTTTTCCTATATAAAGCGCTATCTAAACCTAGCGTTACATAGCGTTATAAAACAAAAACACTGTTTTTTACTAGTGCATGAGTTATTTTAAACTCGTTTTAGATGACGTTTATTATTGAAAGCGCTATCTAAGGAGAATCTTTGCTAGCACTTTTTGACAAAAAGCGCTATATAAACCCTACTTTAGATAGCGCTTTATACAGAAAAAAGCGCTATATTACCTTTACCGGCGCCATTTATAGTAGCGCTAGCTAAAGCAAAAAAAAAGCGCTATATAAGCCCATTTTTGTAGTAGTGAACTTTTGCTCAACTTGGTCAATAATTGCGGCACCACCTGGGTGAGCAATCCAAAATATTGAGTTATAATCAGAGATGTTTAATGGTTGAAATGCCTCAATAAGTGCTTTCTCGATGTTTTTTGAGACAATCACAGGGACATCTTTAAGAAGATGAAATGTTAGTCCAGCTTCACGAAGGTGACCATCAATGGCACCTTTGCTATTTGGAGCAATTGGTTGTGCGGTCCAAACCATCTCAAATATTGGTTTTTCAATTTCTGGTACAGGGTCGGAACCAACAATGAGTGCAGCAGCTCCATCTCCAAATAATGCTTGTCCAACAAGACTGTCCAAGTGAGTATCACTCGCTAGGGCCACAAAATGTGATTGCAGTGACTTCAGAACAAACAACCAACACATGAGCATCTTTGTATTTTCAGCCAAATCCTTTGCCAAATGAAGCACAGTGCCGCCTGCAAAGCACCCTTGTTGGTACATCATGTACCTTTTCACAAATGGGCGAAGACCTAAAAGTTTTGTAAGTTGATAATCAGCTCCAGGCATGTCAACACCACTTGTGGTGCAAAAGATGAAGTGTGTAACCTTTGATTTTGACTAACCCCATTCCTTTATAGCCTTCAGTGCAGCCTCTTTTCCAAGCCTAGGTACCTCTACCACCACCATGTCTTGCCTAGCATCCAATGAAGGTGCCATATAAGCACAAACATTAGGGTTCTCTTTCAAAATCTCTTCTGTAAGATACATGTATCTCCTCTTGATCATCGATTTGTCACCCGGAGTATTTACCGAGAAAGAACATTAGTACAACAATTTGTGGGTTATATCAAAGTTAATCACATAATAATAGGCATCTATAATATACCTGAAGTAGCTAAAAAAAATGACATTTGTACATCAATTTGTACATCATTTAATTTTCTCAAATAATAGAAAAACCAGTTGAATTCTCTAATATACATTTCATGGGAATTTCTTCCACGAGTATCAAAGAGTTATTGAAAAATAAATAAATTTAAGTTAATTACAAAGTATTTTTTAGAATAATAACATTAAACATGATAATGTTTTTTTAAGAAATTAAATATGATAATGTTAGTTAAGTTTTGATTATATTCGAGACCACAATACAATACATGTCACTTTTGTTTCTTATATTGAAAACCGGATGCAATTTATAAAAAAGAATACTCTTTTAAACAAAATATTCTCATAATCAATAAAATATAAAATTAAATATTTAGTTACCTCACAACAATATTATTACAAGAATAAGAAAAAAAATATTTTTACAAATCAAATCATAAACTATTCTATAAAATCAAATATTTGTTCATACATAATATTTTTCTTTTACTATTTTTTTTTGTGGTGGCCGAGGTTTGAACCATATACCTTGCATATATTATGCATTGTCTCTACCAACTGAGTTAAGCTCACGAGAACTTTTACTATTTACATTTACATCTTTTCTACTTTTTTTTAAAAAAAGAATATTCCTTTTTGTAAGAAAAAATAAATTTCAAGTTAAAAATATTTTCATATATAATGATCAATATAATAAACTTGGATGATTTCTAAGATTTATCTCTTACAATTGGTACTATTTTATAAAAAAAATTTAAATAACACAAATATATAAAATATAAATTAAGGGAAAACTAAATACAGCGGAAAAACAATAAAATTCCCTGGGAAAAAGAGTGCAAACAATACTCAAACCCGAAAACTATAGATTATATTGAAACGGAAAACGACAAAAAGTCCAACCACCAACCGCAAAAATAAAAAAGTCCAACCACCAACAACATACGCAGGAAAAACTCCAAACTCTCACTGGATCTCGAGACCCAAAAGAGCCCAACCCAAGCGAAAAAAGAGAGAGCATTACTTTTCCCATCCTGTTGCCTTCTCGCGCACCCTGCAAAAATTCCAACAATACCCCTGGTCCGGATTTCGTTTTCCGAACCAGATTGTTAGTGTTTTCGGAAAATAAATTCCGGACAAATACGATATGAATATTTTCTGTCTTTCTTTGATGTCAAGAGTCTTTGTTGACCGTTATACGACCCCCGCATAAGCTGCAATGCAATTGCAGGGGTCGTATGAGCGGTCAACAATGACCATGACACCACAAATACTCCTAAAAGCTACCTAAAACACTATTTTTTTGTTGAAGAAAATGTAAGAAATGAGGTGAAGAAGAATGAAAGAAATTGTTGAAGATCCAAACCTTTTTATAGCCTTAAATAAGTCATAGGTCTTAACTACAGTCAAATAAAACGTGTTCCACATTCAAAATCGTTAAAAAATGCATTCAAACTCCACTAACCGGCCTAACCTTTGGTGAAACGTCACCGGTCAAAACGTTACTGAGGGTTTCCGGATTTTATAATCCAGAATGCATGAAGTTATTCTGGATTATAAAGTCCGAACTGCACCAGACCCTTTATTTGGATCGTTTTCGTTGCGAATGCCTTGGAAAATAATAGAACAAGGTACATAACATAAATATAAGCAACATAAGACAAATAAATAGTTAAAAAAACCATAATAACATAAATGTTGAATCTTTTGGGAAGATGTTTTCAAGATGATTTCTTTGAATTAGATCCTGCTGCCTTGCCAAATGACATATTCATCTGGTAGGCAGCAAGATCTAACTCATAGCAACCTCTTGATATTTTTGAGTTATCTATCTATCAAGGAGGCAACAAGGAGTATCTATATATTTTTGACAGCATGCTAACGATCTTCATAATGCAGTCATATAGATAGCAGTCTATTCGCGACATTATTAGAAAGATCCTCAGCATAATGACAAAAATTTGCATGGTTTTCTTTGGTGTGTTTGTGTATTTTGCTGGTATTGAAGCTGAAAACCGGAGATGGTGTATTTATAGAGGTCCTTGGATGTTGTGGACCACATAAACTCTTGTTGCAATGTGGTCCATACAAAAGAATCCTATGATGAGGCTGTCCGGATTATACAATCCGAACCACCATTCACCCTACAGAAAGTACCAAGTTTTGTTTGTTTCAACCAGAATCGTATGTTTCCGGATTATATAATCCGGAATCCATGTGTAATCCGGATTATAAAATCCGGATTGCATCAGAACCTTTTGTCCGGTGGTCTGCACCACACAGAACACGTTTGTCAATTGTTTTGGTCTTGGGTCAAGTCAAGAAAACGTGTTTTTACACGTTTTTTGACTGCATTAAGTGTAGATACACTCCATGCAACCATTCCTTCCCTATAAATAGCCTTCCAAACCACACCATTTCTCACACCATTCTCTCCCACCCTCTCCTCCTCTTCCTTCTACAACCATGGTTTTCGATCGTTGGCCTTTCATAGAAACATGTCTCTTTGGAAATTTTCAGGGATTGTATGAACGGTCAATGGGGCTCAGGGGCATTGTTTTCTTCTTCCCTCCCTCCTCTTTCCTCCTCCCCTGTCTACCCTCCAACAATGAAGCTACTGATATGTCCTATCAGCCGGAGCCACTGGTATAACTTACCCCCTAGAAATAGTTTTAGGTTCTTATGTAAAAAGCTTAAAAAGCTTCAACATTATTGTAATGTATTATTCAAATATCAATAAAATGAGTTGTTTTTATCTTTTTGTCTTTTTATTTCTGTTTTATACGTTTATTTGCATTTATTTTACGAATTTCAAAGCTTAAAATTGTAAAAGTTCTGGAAAAAGACCATTTCGGAATTTAAAATCCAGATAAATCTGGAAAACATTAACAATTCATTCCGGAAAATGAATTCCGGACCAGGGGTAAAAGTGAAAAAAATAGGGTGCGCGAGGAAAGACATAGGGTGGGAAAAGTAAATCTCAAAAAGAGAAGGCAAAGCAAGATCTCCTAAAGTCAGAAGCCCCACACGGCCACCACTTAAGTCTCAATCGATGCCAACACAAAATAGGTTTCAAATTTCATTTTTAATGATTTTATAAATTTAATACTTCTAAATCATGAATAATATCAATTATTTCAAATGAAAGTAATTGTCATATTATATGTATTATTATTTTTTGTCAATTAAATTAGTGACTAGAATTTCACCCCAAATTTGATCTTGGCTCCGTCATACTGCAATGTCACAACAATGTAAGCACAAAGTGGTTTTTGTTGTGTGTTACATAAATAAGAAGTATCTGAAAAATGAAATAGAGGAGAAAAATACTTACAAATGCGTTGGAATTTCTCTTTGAGTTCGATTTTGTGTTCACTATTTGTGATTTTAAAGTAAAAATCAGGATATGTATATTTCTCAACACAATTTGCTGGATTTGCAGTGCCAATAGCCAAAATGGTTGCAGGGCCTTCTGCCCTTTGAGCCTTGCGAATTTCAGATACACTCACCATCTTGATATATTTAGTAGCTTCTAACTGTAACAGAAGATATGATATGATATGTTGGTAACAACTAAGTTGTGTAATTTGAACTCAATTGGTTTACACTTTACACTACTTGTTAATGTTTTAGAAATTAGCTAGGAGAGTGTGTTGCGGTGGAATGATGTTTAGGGTGAGATGGTTTTATAGGAAGGCAATGGTGGATATTGGAGAGTAGCTGAACATCTCGTGCTTCACTCAAACACTCGACATTGTGCAAATTTCAGTATTCAACATCACGTGTTTCATTTGCTCAAAAAGAGAAAAACATCACGTGTCTCACTAATACACTTGACATTATGCAAATTATGGAGAAACAAAAAATAAGGGGGAAGCAAATGCTATGGCTGGTGTGCCATGACCTGACCAGTAGGTGTATATATTAACTATTTTTGTGTTTTTTTTTTATTTTTTATTTATAAATAACTCAACTGGTTTGAGCTTAGGGTTAAACTAGTTGGAGGTTCTGAATTTAAACCCAGACGAAAGAGAAACATATTAACCTAACAACCAATAACCAACTATGGCCTTTAAAAAAAAATATTCTCGTTTTATATATATATATATATATATATATATATTCTTTGAAGTTTGAATAGAAGGTATATTCATTATCAAATTTATAAAAAAAATAAAATTGTCCTTTAAAAACATTTATAAACAATTTTTTCTTTTTAGATTCATTAAAGAATTGTTGTATTTGATACTATAAACTAGAATTAAAATATGATATTATAGTCTAATAAGTGTACCTCAATTGGTAACTACGAGAGACATGATGCGTAGGTGTCAGGGTTCGAACCTCAGATTCCTCACTTCTCTACACTTAAAGTGTGTGAAACTAGTCACTAGGCTACCTGACCAAGAAAAAAAAAAAGAAATGTCATATCATATATAGCTAAATTTTCTAAAATATCATGTTAAATATCAAAATGGAGGTAATTTCATTGGTATATTAGTTCGTAGTCTATTTAAACATATATCAGAATTGCTTATTTACGTACGTTCATATGAAATAAACTTTTAAACAGACTAACATACCAAAATATGTTTACGAAAGGCTATATCCAAGTCTAAAAAAATAAGCCTACAACAAACTACATGTCAGGCTTAGACCTTACAAAGCCGAACTCGACTCAATCAATTTCCACCCCTATATGAAAGAAACAATTCAAAGTCATTAGTTTTTTTAGTTTAAAAAGAAAATAAATTTAAATAAATAAATATAAAAAGTGAGTTATTTGTTTACTCTATATATAGGATTATTTGAATCTTTTCATTTGGGTGTAAGATTAGTTTGGTTTTCTTAAATTAAAATAAGATTTATTTTAAAAAATAGGTATATTTTCAAATATAACAAAAAGTATTTATTCTATTTTTTAGTAATAAAAATATTTATTATATTCGAAAATTTCAAAAAGAAAAAATATATTTTTGGATTAACCCTAATTTATAATACGTGCGTTCCTTCTCAAAACATGAAAAAACTATCAACCAAAAAATATATGAAAAACCTAATTTGTACTATAAATAGATAGAGGTCATAGAATACTGTATAGCACGCCGCCGTGATCCTCTGCAGCTTTTTTTCGACCCATGGCGGTTGACGATCGACCTAGGGCAGAGGTTTTGGCTGAGGTTTTGATCAGTTCACACTTTTATCTTTGAATGATATCAAGTTGTTTCTTTCCTTGGATGATCACATATGTTTTTCATTTATGCTGTGATTCCTTGATGTTTATAGGTTGTTTATTCACCTCATCACCTTAAAAGGATAAACGAGCCTGAGTACAAAGCGAAGACACAAGATATAGGCACATATTTTATTTGTTTGGTTATCCTTTCATGCTCAAATTTATCAATGTTGTCTTTGATATTTGGATTCATCTAACTAGTTTTGTTTTTTCTTAATGTTCACATTCAAACTTTGTAATAAAATTGGTGTCGTACGTTTTTACAGTTTCCATAGAAAGCTGGTGTTTTTGTTGGTTCAGCTGTTTTTTTTACGGTTTCCTATTTCCATGGAAAACAGCATAGGTCTAGTACAAAAAAAAAAGCAGTCTCTTTTAATTGAATTTATTTTTCCTGTACAGTCATCATGGTAACCCACTTTATTTCAACAAAAAAATTATTTAGAAAAATGGAAATCAAGTAAAACCCGATGCGAATCTCTAATCGGCTGATGCCTTTTAGTTGGCCCATTCTGTTGGCCAACCGCTCAGCTATGAGCCACGTTTGCCTCCCTGCTGCTCTAGTATCTTAATTGAATACCACAAGACTTGATCGTCTTAATTGAATACAGTTTATATTTTTCTAAAAGTCTTGATTGAATATCTCATAATCAAAAATACTTTTACAATCATTTGAAATCTCAATCCAATAACACCCCTTGCATATATATGCAAACCCCATGCATATATATGCAGTGGCTTCTTCATATTTAGAGGTGAAAAGAGCCTCATTTCAAAACGAGCCTGTGGAGGTACATGAAGACATAAGAAAATAGGTACATTTTATATTTGTTTGGTTGTTTTTTCATACTCAAATTTATCAATGTTGTCTTTAATATTTATATTTATATTTGTCTATCTATCTATTTTTGTTTGTTTTTTTTATTTATGTTCACATTAAAACTTTGTAATAAAATTGGCGTTGTTTTCCCAATTTCCATAGGAAGACGGTATTTTAATATAATCGAAATTTATTACGAAGATTGTTGTCGTTTTTACGTTCTCCATAGTAAGCGATCATAGTTGTCATTGAATGAAAAATCCTCACCAAACCTTTCTATAAGCGTAGAACCCATTTCAAATAACCCTTTCACAATAACACAAACCTTTGTTGGTAGCTTTGTTTGTAGAGTTTTCTCACATTTCTATCCAAAAAGAAAAATAAGCACTTTTAGCATATTATGTAATTTCTATCTTAGAGTTGGACTTGGTGGTAATACAACCAGGTGATTAGAAGGAAACATATCTACATCAAAGCAGGTTGTATCATCCTTCTAGCATTTAGATCTTATAGCTTCCTTAACAACTATCTTTGCAGCAAGCTCTGCACGTAGACCCCGACACAACATGATGACCCTATCATTTGACAAAGCATCCCAGATACTAGAATAATCCTTCCACCACCACCACTAGCATTTGAAAGTAGTCTGACTTGCTTAACACGTGGTATTGTCACGATATATACACCGCATCACTGCCTCTTATTGATCTAGACAGACACACGACTAACTAGATCAATAGGAGAAAATGATGGGCGAGAATATATCGTGCCAATACCACATGTGCCAATACCACATGTTAAGAAAATGATAATGGTTGTGGAAGGATTCTTATATCCTCTAATGGTATTTGAGATGTTTTATCAACTGATAGGGCCGCCATGTTGTGTTGGGGTCTATGTGCAGAGCATGCTGCAAAGATAGTTGTTAAGGAAGCTATAAGATCTAAAGGCTTGAAGGATGTTACAACCAGCCTTGTTGTAGATATTATTCCTTCTACTCGTTGTATTACGAACAAGTCCAACTCTAAGATAGAAGTTACATAATATGCCAAAAACACTTCTTTTTCTTTTTAGAAAGAAATATGAGAAGAACTCTACAAACAAAACTACCAACGAGGCTGGTGTTGTTGTGGATGAGCTATTAGAGTTTTGCGCTTATAGAAAGGTTTTGCAAAGAGTTTCCATTCAATAACTACTCTAACTAGTTTTTTCAGTTTTCTATGGAAACAGTAAAAACGACACCAATTTTTCTATGGTAACAAAATTATTATTACTTTGATGGTTGATAAGTGCCAGAAAGTAGTTAATTCCATGTTACATTTAAGGCACTTTTGTTACTTGTCGTACAAGTTATTTAGAGAAAAGCCGAGAAAAAGATGAACAATTACCCTATTACACTTTTTATATCTTACTCTATCCATTTGTGCAGGAATTGAATGACAAGACACTAAGAAAGAAAGAAAAACAAGGATTTGTGAAAAAAAAGTCAACTTGCCATAGCAAGTGATCTACTTGCCATGGCGAGTGAATTACTTGCGATGCGAGCATGAAGACGAGTTCATGGCGAGCTAACTTGCCATGACGAGCAAAATTACTCGCGAGGCGAGTTAAGGCGGCCTAATCCGTCAAAGCTGACGTGGCAGAAACCCACTGGGAAAGAAAGCTCAACTTGCCATAGCCAGCAAATTACTTGCCATGGCGAGTTCATAAAATTCTGCAAGTATAAAAGGCCAATTTGTTCATTTCAGTAGGGGAGATCAGAATATCATAACATATGCCACTTTAGGAAGAGAGAAAATTGGGGAAACACGGAGAGACCATTAAAGAGCAAGGGGCACAAGGATTGAAGGAATTCACAAGATCATTGAGACATCCTGGCTTGCTTCCATTCCATCTCTTCTTTTCTCCTTGTAAGGCTACCATGACAATGTGTAACTAAACTCTTTTTGTTGGGATTAAATGTAATCAACTCTATTAGTATGTATTCCCTTTGATTATGATGTTGTTTGGTCTTAGTTATCTTTTGATGTTGAGGTTGTTCTTGTTTTTCATTTTAATCTTATGGATTTGAATTGATATTGAAAAATACCTTTTGAATCTAGGTTAGAATAATCCTCTATCAAATCTTTTGTTCTAGACATGGAATTTAGGTTTTGATAATCACTTTAACTATTAGAATCCAAAGCTTTTGTATCATTGAATAGTTTGGGAAATCAACTATACAATGATACAATCGACTATTGAATTGTTTAGTAGTTTGGGAAATCGACGACTGGACGACTCAATAGAACTCACGACATCATTTGGACACGAATGATGTTGCCGAGCAATATGTGATAATATCGATTGATAATTAGAATCCGCAACACTAATCCGAGAATACGTATGAGTAGGTTGATGAAGTTTAATCCCAGCATAGTTATTTCCCTATTAACTCTCATATCTTTTACAATTCCGTAGTATTATAGTTCATGAAACAAAACAATCTTGAAACCCTAGCTCAGAACGATATCGATTGTTGAACGGCTTAAAATATCGCACCAGTCCCTGTGGAGACGATAAACAAAAATATTTGCTTTTGATACTACTTCAATGGTAAGGATTTTCCATTCAATAGTAAACAAAGGTTGGTCTTTTTTCTCTAATTTTTTTTCCATTCCGCTATTGCATACTATATATTTGGTTTGGCTGGTGTTTTCATTTGTTTGGTTGTTTTTCATGCTCAAATTTATCAATATCTTTATTATTTATATTTATTTATCTATTTATTTTAGTGTTTTAGTTATGTTAACATTCAAAGTTCAAACTTTGCAGTAAAGCTAGTGTGGTTTCCTATTTCATTAATAAACAGCATAGGTCCAGTCTAGTAACAACTAAAAGCAGCATAGGTCTCTTTTATTTAAATTTGATTGGAATAAGTAATATTCGGTTTGAAAAAATACGGAAATCAAGCAAAATTCGTCGCAAATCGCTCCTCCCTTGATGCCTTCTGGTTGGTCCTTTCAGTCTCTTAAAATGATTACACATTAGCAGGCACGGAAGTTGACAAGATGTTCAACTGATCGAGATTTCCACGCCGTACCATGGCCATTGTGAGTGGATCTCCGCCACAACAGCCCAGTCCTCCTAGCGTTTCTGCTACCACATGCTGCCTGGCCTTCATGTATCGCGCACCTCCGTCCCTTCTGTGATCTGCGACTTGCAACGAATATGGATGAATATAGGCTTCAAATCTTACTGCCAATTTTGTTAAGTTTCTTGGTGGTGTGCCTAATCTTGAGAAACTTGATAGCTCTATGTACTTCACAAAGGTAACATTGTATTTTTATCAATTTTTTAAGATGATTCACCCTCTAGTCTATTTTTGTATGATCTTAACCTATTAGAGCATAGGTCATCATGACCCGATGCATCATGCAGTGTTATGTAACATATTTGGGATTATTGAATTGGATCAGTAAGTTTTTAGGATATGAAAGAGATACTTGCAGCCCTTTGCTTGATTACAAGCTCTCCCAACCTAAAGAAACTTTAAATTTGCTCTTACTCATTGTATAGTAGAGTAAACTTCCCCTGTTTTTACTAATTAATATGAACATTATGTTATTAATCCCCTAAAATCAAATATTTAATTAAGGTTTATTACTCAATTGAAATTGAAAGGTTTCATTAAATAAACATTTCAATTTCCTCATATACAGAACACTTGGATTTTTGGTAAAAAGATTGCCCATCATATTTTGTACTTAGCAAGCCAAAAGTGGTGAATTTGGAAGAGATGGTGGTGTGCTACATGTGATTGAATTTATCAATTTTTGGTTTGTTATCATTCCTTTATACATGATACAAAATATCTGTTGAAAATGTTGATTGAAATGATGAAATTTTCAAGAGATTATTCTAAAGTAGAAATTGATTTTTTGCATGAAGATTATCCAATCTAATTTTCTTCAGGTTTGGGATACTAGAAGTTGTTTCAATACCTTCAGTTGTCCTCCAATAAATATGATAAGCTACCATAACTACATTCTATATCCTTACCATTGCGAAAAAATATTTTAATCTTCTATGCTTGAGTTCAAATATTTTGGATGACTCTCAAATCATTATTATTATTATTATTTTAATTCCTTGTATGCTTCCTTAAACTGGTTTGATTTTCCTTTTACTTTTATTTGCTTGATTTTATAGCTTGTTTTGGAACATTGTAATGGAAAAAAAAAAAAAATCATGAAGTGGTTTCACTCTAGTAATCCTCCCTAGGATGATTAGCTCTCTCTTTCACTAGGGTGAAACCATACTTTATTTAGTCTTCCTTATTTTTTTTCCCTTACGAGTATTGGATGCGATTCATCAAAATCAAGCAAAAAAAAGTAAAATAAATTGTACTAATTTAAAGGTGCATACAAGAAATTCACATAAAATAGTGGTCAGAGACTCATCCAAAATATTTGAACTTAGCTCATACATGGAAGACGAGTTGCGTAGAACTTGTAGCGTCGAATTGAATAGATTGTGGAAAGAAATTTGGAATGGCATTCTACTCTCCCAAGTCGCAACAATACAAGAACTTCTAGTGTCCTGAATTTTTTTTAAATAATCTCCCCAAATACGAAATCAATATTTGTTTTAGAAGCTCTTTGAAATTTCATCAATTCGACTAATATTTCCAACAAATATTCTGTATCATGAATACAAGGAACGATAATAATTGTCTCGAGAACAGGTGAACGACCAAGAAACTTTAAGCAAAAATGAAAAGCATGCATGTTGGCTATACATCACAATAGAACACCATCCATTTGTTGATAAGAATGAAGGTGAACTTCGTGAAGTCTATAAAGCCATCAAACTCTCTCAAGATTAGGCACACCACCAAGAAACTTAACCAAATTGCAAGTTGAACTTTGCTCAAGAGTCATAAAAAACGAAACATATAATTCAACTGAAATTGGCATATATCTACTAGACAAATGTTCTCCAATTCACATCGGAGACACAAGTAATTGAAGTTCAGAGCAATCCTGAGCAAGTAAAAGTTTTTCCTCGATGAAAAAAATGTAACAACATTAACTCAACATTTTGATGTTTGAGGACCCTCTAGGCTCTAATAAAACTCACTCTTCAGGTGCAAAAATTTTCGTTACTGTGGTTCATAATTTTTCCAGAAGCACGTGGTTTTTTCTCATGTATTTTCTACTTAGTTTTTTTGTTCACGCAGTACACCTTATGCTACTGGATTGTCAGGAATAAAATTATCTTTTGTTGTTGCAAAACAAAACATAGTTCAAACACTAAAAATTAGAAGAGTGCATACATTATTACATTACCTGCATTTTAAAATATAATTTACTTGTATCAATCATCAAACTTGTCTTCTTTTTTATATTATCACGATTTACTTCTTAAATATATATAAATGATATATTTTTCAAGTAAATAACTATGTAAGCTAATGACAAATTTTATTATTTTTAATATGATGGTACATGTTGAACTCTACACAAGTTTTTCATCCTTACATAAAAATCAAGCAAATTTGAAAGTGATACATGAAAATAAAAAAATTAAGCACATCTCATATAGCAACACTACGCAAAACAACAGTTTCAATGGTAAGTCCCGGTCCAAAGCCAAATAACACACCCCATTCAAGTCCTTCTCCAGTAGTCTTCAATCCATCTTGAGCTGATTTCTTTCTCATTTCATCTAAGATAAACAAAACACATGCGCTTGACATATTTCCATATTCACTAAGAACTTCTCTAGTGGCTTTCATCTTTTCGGGCTTTAAGGCTAACTTTTGCTCTACTTGATCTAAAATTGCAGGTCCACCAGGGTGTGCAATCCAAAAGATTGAGTTGTAATCAGAAATTCCCAATGGCTCGAAAGCATCAACCAATGCTTTATTGATGTTCTTTGAAACAATCCCAGGAACATCTTTAAGAAGGTGAAATGTTAGCCCAGCTTCACGAAGGTGACCGTCAATAGCTCCTTCGCTATCAGGAGCAATTGTTTGTGCAGTCCAAACCATCTCAAATATAGGTTTCTCAATTTCTGGTACTGGATCTGAGCCAACAATTAGTGCCGCAGCTCCATCTCCAAATAGAGCTTGTCCAACAAGGCTGTCCAAGTGAGTATCACTAGGACCACGAAATGTGACTGCAGTGACTTCAGAACAGACAACCAACACACGTGCACCTTTGTTGTTCTCAGCCAAATCTTTAGCCAAACGAAGCACCGTGCCTCCTGCAAAGCAACCTTGTTGGTACATCATATACCTTTTCACATATGGGCGAAGACCTAAGAGTTTGGTGAGTTGGTAATCAGCTCCAGGCATGTCTACACCACTTGTGGTGCAAACGATTAAGTGAGTAATCTTTGACTTTGGCTGACCCCATTCTTTTATAGCTTTCACCGCAGCCTCCTTTCCTAATCTAGGTACCTCTACCACCACCATGTCTTGCCTAGCATCCAATGAAGGTGCCATGTATTCACAAACACTAGGGTTCTCTTTCAAAATCTCTTCTGTTAGGTACATGTATCTCCTCTTAATCATAGATCTATCACCTGAAGGTAATTATGAAGAGATGATATTAGTTCAACAAATTTGGGTGATACGAAATCAATGGCATCTAAAATGTCTCATAGTGCTAATAATTTTTATCCATTTGACAGGCAAGTTTAATATAGCCAATGTCAATTGCAAACAATGATATTTCTGCACCGTATAATATATATATATATTTTTTTTATAATAGCTGGCCGGTATTTTAAGGAGAATTATATAAAATGATATGCAATAGGTATATAATATGATTCAAAGATGATGCCTCTCAAAGAAAAAATGATTTAAAGATGTTGTATTCAACTTTCTTTTTAAAAGGTAATGATTGCGTATAATAATTTTTTTTTTTTTGGATAGAAAAGATAGTGTTATAATTTCATATTGAGGGACATATGATCCAAAAATAAAGTATAAGTAAATCAACTGAGGTAATTTACCTAGAAAAGTACTGAGAAAATATGAAAAGAACACTTACACATGCGCTGAAATTTCTCTTTGAGTTCAATTTTGTGTTCACTATTTGTGATTCTAAAGTAGAAATCAGGATATGTGCTTTGTTCAACACAATTTGCTGGATTTGCAGTACCAATGGCCAAAATGGTTGCAGGACCTTCTGCCCTCTGAGCTTTGCGAATTTCAGATACACTCACCATCTTGGTATCTTTGGTAGTTTGTATGTAGCAAAGATATGATATGCTTTCAATAAATTAAATTACTATATTCAGCTGGTTTTCAGTTCTTGTTGTAGAAAGGAAAGGGTTGAAGAGTGTTGTGGTGATGGAAAGATGTTTAGGGTGAGATGGTTTTATATGAAAGGGTGATAGTGGATATTGGAGGGTAGGTAGCTGAGCATCACATGTTTGAATAAAACAGTTAGCATTATTCAAAATTTGATATTCAACAAACCAATGGGGTACCAATAATATAATATACTATGGCTGCGTCCATTAATTCACCATTTAGGAGTTTGGTTGGTGGTAAATACCCGCATGACTTTGAAGACTCTCTCTAAGTCAAAAAGAATAATTTATTTAAGGATATTTTCTTTTGTAGGACCAAATTTTATTCTATTTTAATTATTGTCACGAGACCCCACCAACGTTAGGATAATTAACAGAATTGAACTAAAACATAATAATATTAAACCCTAAAATACCTGCTTCTATTCAAAAAAAAATTTTGTACCGTATTTCATAGAAACAACCATCACATCATCATATTCCCATGCTCTCATCAAAATATAAAGTCCCAAAATCCCTAACCCAAAACAAACAACAAATTCCTAATCAAAATTGCACATAAACACATATTCGCTTCAACACGATGTTGGGAAGAGAAAGAAGCTTGGGGTCCAAGTCTAGTTCTAGAGAGAGAGAAATAGTAAAGAAATTGAATGAACAAGCTCCATTGAAGTAAACAAGACGATTCTTAAAAATGCATTTGTACTTCCATGCACGCGTTTAGGGTTTTTGGCACGTTTGAGTTTTTAGACAGAGATGAAGTGATGATCGAATAAGCTAATAGAAATAGATGGAGAAATTGGCAAACTAGAAGACGATTTTCATTGTAAGGCGAATTAAAGAGACAGATTTTAGGAAAATTGGGAGTTGAGGTTGAGCTTTGGAAATGAGATGAAAAATGGTTAAATTTTTGGGTTTCGCCGGTTATAAATATTTCACTCAACGTTCATCCCCAATTTTATTTCTGATATATTTAATATACATTGATAATAATATTTTATTGTAATTTTTTTTAGATGTCTATGCCTTCATACAATGATGTTTCCGTAGGTATATCTTTTCTATACCTACGATTTTATGGGTTGTCTCTATAAACCTTTGAGGGTAAATTTCATTAGTTTTTTTTGTAGTGATCATATTTTACTCAATCAAATGCCTATTTTTTTATTTATTTTTTAAATAATCACATAAATTTTGTAACTTCCATTATTTTTATGAAAAAAATAGAAGAGACCACACTAGTTATGGTATAAAGCTATTTACCATATCAAATAGACATACATATAATTTTTTTTTGAGGGAACATACATAGATATAAACTTAGGCGAGATGGAAAATATTACATCAATTAAAATAAAAAATTGAGCATCTTATATAACCACACTATGCAAAACAACAGTTTCAATGGTAAGTCCAGGTCCAAAGCTTAACAATACACCCCATTCTAGTCCTTCACCCGTGGTCTTAAGTCGATCTTGAGTCGATTTCCTTCTCATCTCATCCAATATGAATAATACAGATGCACTAGACATATTACCATATTCACTAAGCACTTCCCTAGCGGCCCTCAACTTTTCAGCTTTCAAGCCTAACTTTTGCTCAATTTGGTCTAGAATTGCAGGACCACCCGAATGAGCAATCCAAAAGATTAAGTTATAATCAGAGATGCCTAATGGTTGAAATGCCTCAACTAGTGCTTTATCAATATTTTTTGAGACAATCTCAGACACATCCTTACGAATATTATATGTTAGCCCAACTTCACGAAGTTGACCACAAATAGCTCCTTCACTATTAGAAGCAATTGTTTGTGCTGTCCAAACTAACTCAAATAAAGGTTTCTCAATTTCAGGTACTAGGTCAGAGCCAACAATAACTGCCGCAGCTCCATCTCCAAATATTGCTTGTCCAACAAGTTTGTCTAGGTGAGTATCACTAGGTCCACAAAATGAGATTGCAGTGATTTCGGAACAAACAACCAACACACGGGCACCTTTGTTATTCTCAGCTAAGTCCTTCGCCAAACGAAGTACTGTTCCACCTGCATAACACCCTTGTTGGTACATCATGTACCTATTCACATATGGGTGAAGACCTAAGAGTTTTGTTAGTTGGTAATCCGCACCAGGCATGTCTACACCACTATAGGTGCAAAAAATTAAATGTGTAATATTTGACTTCGGTTGACCCCATTCTTCGATAGCCTTCACTGCAGCCTCCTTCCCTAGTCTAGGTACTCCTACCGCCATCATATCTTGCCTAGCATCCAAAGAAGGTGTCTTATCGACGCAAAAATTTGGATTATCTTTCAAAATCTCTTCTGTTAAGTACACATGTCTCTTCCTGATCATAGATTTATCACCTAAAGTAGTTATAAAGAAATGGCATAAGTACAACAATACTTTGGCAATACCAAAGTCCAAAGCTAAATCACATAAAATAAAAATAGTCTTGTAATGCACTATTTCTCTATTGATAATTTGATACGGTAGGCAAAATTAAAGTCACAAACTTAAAAAATAATGTTATTTGTTAACTGTATTGTGTTTGTTTTCTCTATATTACCAGGTTTGAGGTAAAAAAAATATAAAATGACAAATGAAGTATTTGAATGTGATTGAGTCACATAAACAAGTAGAAATGTGGGTTAAGCATTTATAATTACACTAAAAAAACATTTATAATTACAAAAAATATGTATATATAACAAAACCTATGATTAATTTATTACGTAATTTAAATTTTACATTCACATTTGTGAAATTCAATTAATTTATTTTCTTTAAGAAAACGTAGTATCAAATTATTAAGAACCGAAGCTAAAGTATTCTGAAAATAAAAATAAAGATGATTTATTCTTCTTCAAAAAATAAAATATAGCACGTATTTTATTATAAGTCACTTTGAAAAAAATGTTTTGGTTTTCTTATATGTCGTTTTACAATACCAATGAATCGTTAATAAATTTTTTCTTATCATACCCTTGATCACCATTTATTACTCTATCTTATTTTTATTATTTTAAAGGATAATCTTGTAAAATCATTAATAATTTCTCTTTTCAATACAAAATTAACTATATTTCTTTCTAACTAAAAACCCTTCCTAATATGTGGGAAAATATCAAAATCTATACTATATATAAAGAAAACAACTCCTTTCAGGTCTTTTGGGCTAGATTTTTCTTTTCAAAAATACCCTCAATTTTCAATACAAATAACACATGTAACAAATAGATAAGAATAAATTTAAATATTAAAATAAAAGTGTAACAAATCCAGTTTTTTCCTTTATCATTTAAAAAAGTGTAACAAACTAGATGAGTGTATTTATACTTAACTTTTCATTATCTCAATTATACCATTAAACAACAATTTTTTCTATAATAAATATTGTTGTTGGTATCTTTAAAAAAAATATGAATTTAGATTATATTTTTTTGTTATATTGTTGGTTTCATTGAAATAGAAATAAAAAAAAAATCATGGTTAGTTTGATTCGTTATAATTTGAAAGCAGAAAACATTTATATTTTTTACTTTTAATCAAAATTAAAATTTCAAAAAAAACACAATACATAATTTTTAAATGTTAGCGTAATAAAAAGAGTGGAAAGACGGACACATGAGTGACCGTCATTTAGCTAGTGATCTATAACAAAATACAGAGGGAGTAAAAGTTAAACGACGAAATCCTCCTTTTCATTATGGTATACAAACACAAAACAAAACAAGATCATTAAAAATGATTTCCTTTCAAATTAAATGATTCTTTTTTATTTTATTTTTAGAAAATACCTATATGTAGCAAACAAACTCGTCAATTTTATAACGATCAAACATATTAACCAGTTCAAATTCACTTAAAAAAAGTGTACTAGAGAAGTAAATTTAAACAGGAAGTATAGAGAAAAATAATACTAACATATGCGTTGGAATTTCTTTTTTAATTCAGTCTTGTGCTCATTGTTTGTGACTCTGAAATAGAGATCAGGATATATGGTTTGTTCAATACAATTTGTTGGATTTGCAGTACCAATAGCTAAGATAGTTGCAGGGCCTTCTGCCCTTTGAGCCCTTCGAATTTCAGATACAGTCACCATCTTAATATATGTTTCTAATTATATAGCAAACAGCTATATAATAATAATGTACTTTTTAAGATCGTATATATAATAATACTGTAGTAGATTATAGTATATGTATTTATAGTAGTGCATTTGAACTCGATCGTGTAAAGGGACATGGTTGATATTAATTGGACGGTAGCTGAACATCGACGTGTTTGACCACTTTTGACATTTTCATCTTGAAATTATACTAGTTTATGGAAATCTTTTAATATATTGGACTTTGTTCGGATATACATAACTTGTAAGTAAAATTATTTGAAAAATTGTTTTTATGATATTGTTCCGATCCACTCTCACGTACGCCACAACATGTTTTGAGGTATTGTTTGCTATAGATTGTTGAACGAGCCCTCACGATTATGTCTTTTATAAAAGACGTTTTGTTGGGTTGAGTGCGGACGTTGTATATAGACTATCCTTTTGCCTTCATTCTCAAGGAATGTGAGACTTTAAGATGTGCCGAAACAGTTGTCTATAGTCGATGATAAGGAAGAGTTCGTGAGTTGTCTCCCTAGTGAATTCCTAAACTTTCAGTTCCAACCTCAAATAAGCCATCTAAAACCGACTATACCTAGAAATGTGGTGTAGTGTTTTCGAAAGTGTAACGTAACTTAACAAATATTATGGCTGCTGGCTGGTTGTGTCCGTGACATGTTGGAGTTGGGTGGCAGATATGTCAAATAATCTCATGATAACTTTGAAGACCATTTTTAATCTCTAACTTTTTGTTTACGGCACAGTGAGACGAGTCAAACTAATTTAAATCAAACATTGCTGCAAGTTTATTTTACGTTATATCTCTTTACATTTACACATTAAATAAGAATATGCATTTGAGACTTGGTCTAAGGAAATTATAAATATTTGTTGGTAATAGAAAAGGAGATTATAAGGGGGGGAGATAAAAACATATGAAGGTTTTTCCTCCAATTTTAAATATAAGCAAAAGTTAAAATAAAATATATTTAGCCCAATTAAAAACCAATTTAAAACCAGAGTAGTACTTTATAAGATATTTGGTGCTGTGGAATCATTAATTCACATTAGCATGTATTTATTAAAAAAAATGGGGTTAATTAAGTTTTTAGTCCCTATAAATATTCACAGTTTTGTTTTTAGTCCCTATAAAATAAAATCACACTTTTTAGTCCCTGGAACAATTTCCTTAAGCTCTTTAGGGACCAAAAATGTTGATGAATTTTTTTTACAGGGACAAAAAATGCTGATGAATTTTTTTTATAGGGACTAAAAATGCTGATGGAAAATTTTATAGGGACTAAAAAGTGTAATTTTATTTTGTAGGGACTAAAAACAAAATTCTGAATATTTATAGGGACCATTTTCTTAATTAACCCTTAAAATATAAATTTAGTGGCAAATATTGCATATCTTTGAAGACCCTCTTAAGTCTAAACCTCTTTTTTTAAGGGTTAAATACATTTTTAGTCTTTAAAATTTGTTTATTTATTTTTAGTCCCTATTTTGAAAGACTAAAAGTATTTATTTTATGTAAAAAGTTTTTAAAATGGGAACTATTTTTACAAACTAGGGTTAAATATGTTTTTGACCCCTATAAAATTAGGACTTTCTAAATTTAGTCCTTACTTAATTTTAATAGTTTTTCTAATTCCTATAGGAAACTTATGTATTGAGTTTTAGTCCCTAGTAAATTCAAATTTGTATAAATATGCTTAAACTCTTAAGTTTTTGAACAATTTTTTGTAGATGTGTTAAAAGCATTACTAAAAGTTCATCCACAAAAAATTATCTCAAAATTTGTTTATTTAAATCCAATTTTTGTACTTTTAACTTTTTTTTTTGTTTTAAAAAAATCATATTTAATTCATTTTAAGTTAAAAAATTCTGAATTTTAGTAAATGAACCTTTCATAATGTTTCTAAAAAGGTGTAAAAAAAATCATTCAAAAATTTAAGAGTTTAAAGATAATTAAACAAACTTTGTTTTAGCATGGACTAAAATTACATGTGAATATTTTTTGTAGGAACTAAAAATGCTATTAAAATTAAGTCAGTACTAAACTTAAAAGTTTTTAATTTTATAGGAACTAAAAACATATTTAACCCTACAAACTATAATGTTGTGGAGGACCAAAAGTAACATTAAAATTTTACAAGGACTGAACTTGAAAACTCATCTTCTGTAGGGATTAAAAACCTATATAACCCTTTCTTTAATAATCATTTCATAAACAATTTGACCAGTATTTTATTTTATTTACGCACTTAATTTTGGAATCTCAAGTTACATGGATCAAAGCCTGTCTGCGAATAATAGATATGATATACCCTGTTTCCATTAATTAATTGAAAACCGCTATTCTCTCGTCACGTTTTGCTCGTTCCCAACCAAACTTTCGAAAATATCACCGCGTGAGTTATTTCACGCTGGTTTTCTTTCACCAAATGCATTATCTACTTAACCAAGTAACTCGATCGGATCTCATTCATGCTATTACGATTTGGATCTAGAAAATTATATCTTCCAATTTATGCAATAGAAGCAGAATTAGATTTGGATCTAGAACAGCAACAGATTATGATGATGGAAAATGGTTTTTCACGAATTAATAATACTATGCAAATTGATCCTAGAAGAGCTCGCTTTCCGTGCTACGTTTTTTGGCCACCACTTCCTGTAATCTCATGGTTCATTCCTTTCATTGGTCAAATTGGTATTTGCGATTGAAATATGGGTGAAAGAAAACCGGTGTGAGTTAACTTAGGTTGGAGTTCAATGTGATTTTTCAGCGTAACTTAGATTACGCAGCGTGATTTAAGTCACACTAGTTTAATACATGCATAGTTAACTCACATAGGAGTATTTTCAAAAGTTTGATTGAGAGTGAGCAAAACTTGTTAGGAGAAGAGCATTTTTCTAATTAATTAACCAAGCGTGGGATAAGCCCAAAATGGGACAATTAATATTCGCAGACATATATGTGACATGTCTAGGAGAAGTGATTGATTTTTTTCTTTCTTTCTATTCTTTTAATCATGTTATCGGATTCATTTGAGATATTTCGTTCATACTCATGAATCGCTATATGTTAGAAATAAAAGTTTAAAATATATATATATATATATATATATATATATATATATTGCAATATCTTCATTTGTTAAAAATGACGGGAAAAAATATACACAATAAGTCATAAAAGTTTGAAAAACTTACCATCTCTTACTTATAAATGTTAACTCGTCTCGCTATACTTAACCTAAATTTAACCTAATTTTTTCCTCCACACTTTTGCATTTATTATTTATCTAAAACTAGACCATTGACCCGTGTTGACGCCCGGGTCATATAAGAGAACAAATACAGCGGAAATAAGAAAGTAAAAAATTTACTTGAATCGAAAAAATAGTATGATTCAGTTCATAAAATTAATTGCCGCAAACGTTTTTAATGTACAATATTAAACAATTTCCATGACATCAACCCTGTTACGGTAACATGACATATAAATTTGATGACATAATTTATTGACGAAAAGAAAATCCAACGTCTGTCGAAATAGAAAAAGTACCGATATGAAATAAAAACAATACTACAAAACAAAGTGCTACACGTTACGGAAAACTTCTCTGTAGACCACATTAG
>Ga0315914_1000625_pt1 | contig 46775 bp, 18 predicted proteins | sample MpolenodulesMG_FD_203920 | JGI IMG/M metagenome (GOLD analysis project Ga0315914, IMG submission 203920) | Medicago polymorpha root nodule microbial communities from Los Angeles, California, United States - elongated nodules | ecosystem: Host-associated > Plants > Roots > Nodule | place: USA...
GTTTCGCGGCACTACCCAAGTTTGTGCAAGGTAGACTAACAACCACGCCGTCTCCAGGATAAAACAGCACAGATCACTGTTACGATTACACACTGCACAGTATATAATCGCTCGAGATATACACCTCTAGTATGGTTTAATCGTTCGATTAAGACCACTCAGTACGATACGTAGCCGCTCTATTCGAAACCGAAAGGGACAGAAAGGAGTAGAAGGAGAAGAATGACTCGTTAACACAAGTCGAAGGGAGAAGAGAGAAAAAGCATAGGAAGTATCAACTGTGAATTTCAGTGTAAAGAATGAGTGGGGCGAGCTCTCCTTTTATAGGAAGAGTTAGTAACAGAAAACGAGTGACTTGGGGATTAAGTCGGCTTAATCCTTAAGTAACCGCGTTTTGTTTCTTAATATCCAGAAAATTCTGGACACGTTTTGGGTTTCGAATTGGTACGTAGCGCTTTCAAATAGTGACTAAATTAATTAATTTAACATTTTCAAGTGACAAAAAAATATACATCATTTTGACCCAAGCCCGACCCGACCAGTCGGACGGACGGATGCGCGTGATATATATGTTATTGTAAGCGCTCACCCGTTCACAAAAGTGGGTACTCCAAGGGTGTGCCACACCCTTGGAGGTCACTCTACCCTTATATAAACACTTGCTAGTTGGTGTGACTCACCGATGTGGAAAAATTTTAAGTCACACACATACACTAATTCTTACATTGTGTTTTTTCTTTATCCAATTTCTCATTAGATTCAACTAATGTTCCAACAGTTTGTTGGTACTAATAAAGCCAATAAAAGTTTATATAAAGTTGGATAACTAGTTTTAGGTCACAGATATGTTATTGTGCATCATTAGTTGAAATTGCCAAATCATCGCTTTAATTGAATTGAAATTATTAGATCATGGCTATCCCAAGTTATGGAACAACTTATCCTTTTATGTATAAGCAATAGTATTCTGATACTGTTAGAAATCAAATCGACAGATCATATAGCTACTGGATTAAATTATACAATTATACAGTTGTACACAACCTGCGTGTCTAACAAAAAAACAGGTACGATATGATTAATTTCTGACATTGGGTCAATGTGTCTAATTCTTCTTGATTAAAATTAATTATAAGTTGAGCTTTACATTTTTTTTTGATATCAAAGCGCTTTACTTTTTTTTTTTTAGTGATGTTATTTAAATATCGAAAAGTTAACAATATATTTCACAGTGTATAAAAATACATTGTTTATATCTTTATTTATAATCACAACGATCAATCATGATTTGAATGTATCCACTGTAATATCAAATGTACACTTAAAAATGTCTTCCGAGACAAAATAGAGTTAGGTCCATGTTGAATAACCAAGCCAAGCCAATGGTGAATAAGTGACATGTCATGCGACAGATCCAACTTGAAAATGACAACTCAACCTAAACTAAGACAAGTAGTTGGGAAAATCAGTTAATAGGATCAACTAGTTTGTGACAACAACATAACACATACATGTGCCCATTTATTAATTCTCTTATGACACGGTCTCAACATTTTGTCACAGCGCAAATCCACCGCCAACCACATTAATGTCCAATGTTCTAAATTCATGAGACCATGGCTAATTTTGATCAAACATTTTTATGTTGTGTGTTATTTTTGATCAAACATGGTGGAAGAAAATAGAGAAGGTAGATCCTTAGCTGAGACCCCTACTTGGGCTGTTGCTGCTGTCATCACTCTTTTGGTTTCTCTTAGTTTCTTGTCTAATGGCACATTGAAAAAATTGGTTAAGGTACATACATACATTTCTTTCGAATTTCTCATATTCATACATAAATTCCTTACACATTGAATAATAATTAATGTCACAGTGGTTGGATAGAACTAAGAGAAAATCCCTTATTTCTGCTTTGGAAAAAATGCAAGAAGGTAAGGACTATGTAATGTAGTTGATTATAAATGGAAATTAAAGATTGGAAAATATGAAATTCATCTCTAATTTTGATATATATTTTAAGCAGAATTGATGCTTTTTGGACTTTTGTCATTGCTGATGGGCCATTGGATTATTTTTGTGGCAAAGATTTGTGTCAAGTCATCAGTATTAAGCAGCAGATTTTTTCCATGTGCATTGGAAGAGAGTTTTGGAATTGTTAAACATAATGTATGGTCCAATTTAGAATATTCAAATAAAACAATTCTCAAAGAGCAAGTGAACAATGATGGTCTGCATAATTTTTGTCCTAAGGTAGTTTTTCCCCTTTTTCTATTCCTTTCAGATCACATTTAGGATATTTTTTTAATTAGAAATGTGTAATGCAAGCAAACTAATATTATCTCAGTGATTCAGTTCTGATCAATAGTTCAATTCTAAAGTGGATTTAACACTGAAACTTCAGATTGAAGACGTATCTGGTGTTCCACGCTGATACGACACTAACACATTTAGTTTCACTCAATCACTTTAGTTTCTAAAAATTATAATTAAGGTCTATATGTTAGTGTTTATGTTCGGTGTTAGCGTCCGTGTTTGTGATTCATAAGGTTCACAATGAACTGAAAACTCTCATTTGCTTCACAGGGTCATGAATCATTTGCTTCTTATGAAAGCCTTGAGCAGCTTCATCGCTTTGTGTTTGTTCTTGGCATCACTCATGTTTCCTATAGCTTTGTTGCTGTTGCACTAGCCATGATCAAGGTTAAAATAGTCATGATATCAAACCTTCTTCCTATTCTATTTTCTATGGGTTTTGTGACCAATAATTTCTATGGTTACACACACAAACTTTCTTATTTTCGAGTTTATTCAGATATATAGCTGGAGAACTTGGGAAAATGAAGCAAAGACTATGGCTATACAAAGCTTGCAAGGTTCTGAGAATCCTGTAACTTCAATGAATCAATAATTAGTTAATTTTGCAGTACATTAATTTTGTGATTGAATAATAATAATTCTTATTTGATCAAATTGTCTTAGTTTAGATACTTCACAAAGTACTTCAACTTCAAGCATAAGACTGAAGCGTCTTAGCACGTTCATTTTTCACCGCACATCTCATCCTTGGAGTCATCACAAAATTCTTGTTTGGCTGGTACATCCCATCCATAAAGTTTCTTTGTCAACTTTTCCAACATTTTCATATGCTTGTTAGAATACTGATATGATTGATGAAAATATGCTGCAGCTATGTTTCAGTCGCCAATTCTGGAGTTCGATCAGTCGCACTGATTACATGGCATTGCGCTTAGGCTTCATTACTGTGAGTATTATTTTTTATCACAACATAAGTGTAACTTACATAAAAAATGGATAATATTTTTTCCTTCTATTATTTTTTTTCTGGTGTTTTACAGACTCATGACCTTCCTCTAACATACGATTTCCACAACTACATGCTTCGAAGCATGGACGAGGAATTCCGTGACATTGTAGGTGTTAGGTATATTTTCTTTCTTCAAATGAATTTGGTGGCTTTCTTAATAATCTAATTGAGATAATAAATTTGTTACTATAGTACTAATTAGACTGCTAATTAAATTGAATAATGGCGATGCAGTCTTAGTTTGCTATTTTTTCGTTACACGTTACTTTTTGTTCTGATTAATTTGATAGTTTATTTGATTTTTTTTGACAGTGTGCTTCTCTGGATATATGCCATATGCTGTATTTTTCTAAATTTTCATGGTAAGTTGCTGCTTGTTTTTAAATTAAGTTCATTAGTATGTTGGTAAGAACTTCAGATACAGTCTTAAGCAAAGCAACTTGAGCAAATAATCTAGCGAACTCAACATTCAAAAAACTAAACTTATAATTTTCATTCAGGAAACAACTTTTACTTTTGGCTTTCCTTTGTCCCGGCAATTGTAAGTCCTAATGACGATATATACTCCGACTTCTTTACATGCCATCTTCTACCAGTAGTTACACTTCACTAATGATTTTTCATGTACTCCCTTGCATTTTAGTTGATCCTCATAATCGGTACTAAATTGCATCGAGTCGTGGTAAAATTGGCTGTTGAAGTAATAGATCATAGTCCGTATATGAAGCCTCATCGGTTTAACTTAAGAGATGAACTCTTTTGGTTTGGAAAACCAAGGCTTCTGTTGAGATTGATACAATTGATATCTTTCTTGGTAAGCAACATATTGGAATTCCATTTCACTTTTTTTTCTTTCTTTCTTTTCTGATACACTTGTTTTGATTTCTTCATCGTCTTTTGATATCTTGCAGAACGCCTTTGAAATGTCAACATTCTTATGGTCCCTGGTAAGAAACTAGTATTCTATCCATGTTACTTTACCAAACTCATGCTATAATCATTGTCCTTACTTTGAGTACAGTGGGAAATTGATGATCCTTCTTGCTTCATGGACAACCAAACATTCATTGCGATCCGCTTATCGTTTGGGTATACATTTGTTTTTGTTTTTGTTTTTGTTTTTGTTAGTGTTATTTCTGCAAAAGACCTGAAACACAATTCCACAAAAAAAAATATCTGTTTTTTCACGTATTTTATCGCTGCAGGGTCGTCTCGCAAGTTTGGTGCAGCTTCATAACTTTTCCTCTGTATGTTATCGTCACACAGGTGAAGTGTCCTCATCAATATGTTCGAACATTAACTACTTTATTCATCGACGGTTGAAATTACTTATTTTACCCTTTAAAGTGAATTGACTACTCTAGAAAAGCTAAATATGTGAATTTTGCACTCAGAATCATGGTTATATAAATGCAGATGGGATCAAGATTCAAAAAAACTGTGATATCTGAGAGTGTAAGGAAATCATTATCAAAATGGCAGAGAAGAGTGAAGGAGAAACAAAGTTCGTCTTATGAAATCCTTAATACATCAACAACAACATCATTGGAGTCTTTGTTGCATGGAGCAGACAATGCAAGTGCCTCTGCCTTAATCAGTGAGATTGAGGAAGGAAGTTCCTCAGGAAGAAAAGATATTTGTCATTATAACTTTGATGATGTGCCAATGATTCAAAGCAATGCAAAAATTCCAAGTTATGATGAAGATTACCATGACCATGATCATGATGTAAAACATGATCTGCGTCCCCCTCCACTGTCTTGAGAATGTGTTGTTTACTGTGAACAACATGATGAATTGAATTGGAATATTTATTATTACTTCCTCTCATACTATTTATAGTTTATAGTAAACTAATTGTTGCATGGTTAAAAGATAAACTATTTATAACAATAAATTCAATTTGCATGCACGCACTACAGTAAGACCTCGTCATTTAGATATTTGTACAAACCACGCCAAATGTTAGCGCAATTCGTACAGGACAATTGTTTTAATTGAACTTTTAACAATACTGATAAATAACAATACAAGAGATGGCAAGGGTGAGGCTTCACCAAAAGACTCGCACCACATATTCTATGTTACTAGAGTTGATCCCGAAAGTTAGGAGGCAAAAGACAAAGACATACTGTAATCAGTAGGTAGTAATGCAAGCAAAACTTGAAAGACTCCCCAAATGCCATAATTAGATACCAGACTCTCATGGTAAACATGTAGATGCCTAAAATCCTAGGATTATCAAGCATTCCATTATTAGCATCATATTGAGCTAAATTGGAATGCAAATTTTTATGCGAAAACAACACCATTATCCGCAACACATAAGGGTTTAAATGAAGGCCGCAATCAAGGATTAACCGTTAATTTTCTTTCAATGAACCATATCAAAAAATTAATAGGAGAAAAAGTTACACTTGAGTACACCCACTGTACAAGATGAGCTACTAATAATTGTTGCATCAACAAGATGAGCCAAATTTTGAGTGGTAGCAGCTTGTTAGCTTATCTTAACAATGTATGAGGATCCCCTTCCCAGATATGACAATAACACCCTTGTTATCTGTTTGGTCCTTCAATACCAAATTTGCAGCCTACTACCAATTGAGGTGTGTAACAGATCGGTTCAGTTTGATTTTTTATGAGATAAAAAATCCAAACGAAGGAAAAGTGTTCGGTTTGGTTCAGTTCTTGATAAATTTTGTCAGAAGACCCAAATCAAACAAACTTGATGATAATTACGGGTTGGTTCGGGTGATCGGTTCAACTTAAAATTGTTAAAATAAAAACTGAACAAAATTGCAATTATTAAACACAGCTCTCAGCCTCTACCTCTATCACTTTGATAATGACTTAAAGTACAAACCAAACTAATCACACACAAAAAAATAATAATAATAATAGTGGTGACTATGGACTATCATCATGTAGCTTGCTTTTAAATCTTTCAGGAATAGTATTCTAGCTTGATGCCCATCTCCTTGTGGAGGATAAGTTACTTGTAAGGGAGCACTTCCTATACTACTTTGATTTGTCATTGTCATTTGTCTCAACTTTAAATTACCTGCAGAAACAACAATAAAGTAAGCAAAACAATAAGTCAGTGGCTTGATTTGTTCAGACAAAACAGTGACGAAATAGCCAAATCAAGCAGCAAAAATAGCAAAATCAAGAAACAAACTAACCAACTCAAAGCACAAAAACAGTGAATAAAGACAAATCAAGTAACAAAAATAGCATATCTAGAAATACTAAAGCAACAAACTTGCCAAATCAAGAAAAAACAAACAACAAATTATGAAGGAGAATGTGTGTGAAAGAGCAGAAGCAACATAGAAGGAGTGGACGGCATAGACACAGTGAAATTTCTGACAGGTGTGGGATGACATGATTGTTGTTCGAAGAAGAAGGAAGAGAAGCCTGTGAAATGTGAGGATTTTGTTTTTGTTAAGACACATACTACTTACATTAGGCAGTACCTTTTAAGGAAACGAATCTCCTCGGGTAGGTGGGTTCATAAGTAAAACCTGTCACACGTACCTATTGTGTTTGGTTCTTGACAATTTCAATCTGGTTTTGACCCGAACCAATAAACAACAGGTAATTTACGGGTTGGTTTGGTTTGTCGGGTACAATGGATTTATCGGGGCCACTTACACCCCTAACTACCGCGAGTAATTATGCAGCAGTCTATTACAAAAGGCAGCAGCCAGTAGTCTTTGTAGACACAAGAAGTCAATAACTACCAAAAGCAGCTAGTAAAACTAGCATCAACGCAAAAACACAGGAAAAGTAACATCGCGGACCCAATTTGTTCTTCGGCTACAGGATCAAAGCAAATCTACTGCCTAACATCTTATTATTAACTTAGCTACATTGTTGAATATCACTTTAACCATAGTAGATCTCTCCTCAGTAATTTCATTGAGCATTGTTTGGGAGCTCATATAGTCATATTCAAATTGAGGCCGTTGAAACCTTATCTAGGGTAAGGCGCCAAATATCATTTTTTTTTATCTAGATATCCTTTAACCACTAAATAATATGTCAAAAAAGAAAAGAATTATGCGACACTTTTGTCAAACACATCATCCATTGTCATTGTGATTACATGTATGAAGCAACGCAAAAAAACTTGATTTTTCCAACAAAGTGATTGTAATGTTGATAATTTGTAATAGTAATGAGAAAGGCATGCATATAGCATTAAGCATGCATAGATTGTTAAACTTATATAGACAAACATACTACTCTTGAGAGTGTAGATGGAAATTGCAAGTCTATTGTTTCTGCATGTAAAGTAAAAGCACAACAGATATCATATAAGTCTTCTAAATAGAATAAAATGATGATCACAACAAATATTAATTCAATTCCTCGTAAGTAGTGACTTTAATTTAACCATCGATGTTACTGAAAATTAACAATACAAGTTATGATTTACCATTGTGGTGATAGCAGACTCTCATGGTAAATATGTAGATCCGATTTAACTTTGCGAACTTTTCCAAGAATTCTAGGATAATTCAACTCCCCGCTATTTAAGTTATACAGAATAAATTTGGAAGATGACATGTTCACTAGAAGAACAACACCATTTTCTGAAATGAATAACGGCACAACATAACAGCGCATTCTATTCAAAATTAACAACTTTTCATGAGGGATGGTCATCAACTTTGTCCATGACTCAACAACTCCGTATTCTTTCATCATCCACAAAGCCCAACAACATTCTTCAGAGTTATTAAAACAAACGGAAAGGCAGTTACTTAAAATATACAGGTCACAGACATCGTAACCATCATGTCGAGGAAGCAACACTTGTCGATAAGTCTCCTTTACAATATCAAAGGAAACAATCACATCTAGATCAATTTCTTCAACCATCCAATTCAAAGTGCCACTCATAAATTTCCCTAATGACGTATAAGGATTTCCCGGGAAATCTTCAATAGTTTTCAAAATATTATCATCAAAGGTATAAATTATAGTTTTAGTTTCACAATCACCATCATGAATAACAACTTGTGCAAGAAACTTGTACTTGTCATTAACATGATCGTAGCCAAAACCATAACAATAGATACAGTCATCAAAGGTTGGAGATTTCTTGGATTTGAAGTTGATATAAGGATTCCACAACCTGACATAAGTGTGGCGGACATCAGAAAGACACAAAAATCCATTGCATGAACCTAAAATCTTATACTGCTGATGTCCCGTGCTGATGGTAACGGGTATAACAGTTGTTGATGAGTTTTGTAACAGTGACTCGATAGGATAAGATTTGATTTCCCAGCTTCCAGAAGTGGTAACAGAAGTGACCAATCGTGGATACGCAGTTGAGCTCAGAAGGTGGTTGTTTGCGAATTGGGTATCTGAGATTAGGGTTTTCCATAATTTGCAAACACACTTAAATTGAAGGAGGAATTTCACCGGAAGCTTCAGGAGGATTTTGACGATGAGTTCTTCCGGCAAGAACGGTAATGGATTGTTGGCGATGGTTTCTGGAATGGATAGATGCATCTTGGAACGGCAGCATGTGACTGTGCGTTTCGCATCACCCATTCGAAAAGTGACTTGCAAAGACGATAATTAATTTGATGGTTTATTCAAGCTATCTTATAATATGAATGACATAAAAAATAATATATTTAATTCATATTTATTAATTAAAAATACATAGGTAAAATTGGGCTATGATAAGATATAGAGTAAATAGGCAATTATCTCCCTGAAAGTGTAAGTTTCGTCAATTACTCTCTTGAAATTAACAAAACTTCAACTACTCCTCTGAAATTGCACAATGTTAATCAATTTACCCTCTCCGTCAAATTCTTCTATTAGTCAACATGATGTTTTGCAAAATCCCCCTAAAGTTTTGCACTTATGTGCAAAAACCCCCGAACTTGAAAATTTATATATTTTTTTCTTGACTCAAAAATATTAAAGGCAAACAATTAACTTAGGTCGTTTTCATTGTTAAATGTCAAAATGAAATATGGAACTAAAAACAACACATGGAACATCTTATTAGGCGGCAATGAAAACACCTTGGGAATCCACACTCACCCACCAACCTCACAATTATCATCTTCTTCATAATCACCTTCATAGTAGATTTTACAACTTCCATAACATGTTTCATAAGGAACAAACTTTATATCACCATAAGCCTCATATCCACCATCACCTCCTTCAATGTCATCAATCCTTTCACAACAAACAAGCAATTTCTCAAGCTTCTTGTCATCATAAAGTTTTTGAATTTCCTCAACTCCACCAATGTATTTCTTTTCAATAAACACTTTTGGTAATCCTCTTTTACCATAGTACCCTTCACCAAGTAACTCTTTAAGCTCTTTCTTGAATCCTAAATACATTTCTCAAGCTTCCTTGTTTGCCTTTAATATCTTTTGAGTAAAGCATTAAAAAAAATATAAACTTTTAAGTTCGGAGGGGCATTTTGCACATAAGTGCAAAACTTGAGGGTGGTATTTGCAAAACATCATGTTGACTAACAGAGGAATTTGACGGAGGGGTAAATTGATTAACGTTGTGCAATTTCAGGGGGGTAATTGAAGTTTTGTTAATTTCAGGGGGGTAATTGACGAAACTTACAATTTCAGGGGAGTAATTGCCTATTTACTCAATTTATTTATTTAATAAAGGCTTAAATATGATAATCGTCCCTGTAATTTGGGCCAATTTTGATTTTCGTCCCTGTAAAAAAATAAAATTGAAATACATCCCTGTAAAAAAAAATTGTTTGAAAAAGGTCTCTGGCCCCACTTCATGTCTGACCTGGCATGCTAATCGCTCACGTGGCAGTTGCTCACTATGCAACTTTTGCCTCGTGGTGCTGACGTGGCAGTCCACGCAATTAAAAATAAAAATAAATTCTGGAAATTATTTTTTAAAATTTAAAAATCATAAAATATTTCGGAAAAAAATCTGAAAATACTTTTCCAAAAAAAAACTTTGAAAATTAAATTTTTTGACAAAAAACTGTTAAAATTAAAAAATTTGAAAAAAAATGTTTATTCGAAAAATATATTTTTTTAATTTGAAAATTATATATTAAATTTTTTTCAAAAATAATGACAATTATATTTTCAAAAGTTATAAATTTATAATTTTCAAAAATAAATTATAAATTAAAAAAATTCTAATTTCTTGTTCTTTTACGAAAATTTTAATTTTAAAAAAAACATTATTTTTCAGAATATATAATATTAAAAAAAATTCAGAAAATTATTTAAATATTTTTAAATTTATTTTCAAAATTTTTATATTGTTTTTTAAATTTATTTTCATATTTTTTAATTTTAAAAACAATTTTTCAGAATTTTAAAAATATTTTATAAAATTTAATATTATGTGGCACGCCACGTCAGTGCCACATGGCAAAAGTTGCACAGTCAGCAACTGCCACGTAGCCAAAACATGCCAAATCAGCTAAATAGTGGGGCCAGGGACCTTTTTCAAACAATTTTTTTTTACAGCGGTGTATTTCAAATTATTTTTTTTACAGGGATTATTATCATATTTAAGCCTTTAATAAATTTAAAAAGTAAAAAATTATTTGTAATTGAGACCGGAGTGAGTATATATATTAACATTTTGTTTTCTTAATGTATTTGTTTTTTAAATATTTTAATTTATTTTGTAACTAAAAAACTATTTTAATTTATTTCAAATTATTTTCATATATACTTTATGATTTCAATTGACATTTTTTTAACAAAACTTTTTGTACAAGATTTATTAAACTAAACTTGCTTCGATTCTATAAGTTATTTAATATTATATATTATAAGAATCTTGTAAATAATAGTTGGCATGGACATGCATTAGTATATGCAGGGGATTGGGGTTTGAACTCCGAACACTTTATTTATTCATCTTAAAAAAGGTGAATTATATCTACTAGACTACTTGACAAAAAAATGTTAACCAATATACAAATTAAGAGCAAGTCACACAAAAATCAGAGCAATAAAAGGTATAAAAAGCTATAAATAACGTGAGTACTGGGTAGTAGTACTAACAAACGTGCGTGAGGCTGATTTTAACAACAACAAAAAATGTGGCCACTTATTAATTATGAATGTGGGTAGTTTTTTTTTTCTTTTTGAGGGAATGAATGTGGGTAGTTATTCTATTAAAAAATAATTAAATTAATAAGGCTTTTTTTTTCCTTTAAAAAAAAAGGCCTTTTTTTAAAGATAAATTAATAAGGTTAAAACTTGTAGTAATATAAAAAGTTATAAATTATAAGCACAAACACGACTAAAAATAGCATCTTAATAAACTTCAAACATATTTGAGTTATTTACCATTTAAAAAGATGTCTTTTTTTGTGAAGAAAGTTGTCAAATTTAGTTGCTAAAATATCATAACATTTTACATATTAGTTGTCTTTATTAGAGTAACAATTCAACCTTTTCAAAATATATGTGCAATCAACCATTTTACATATGTTAATATATAATTTTGACTGTTAATATTTTTAATTATTTAAAGTAAAAAATTATAAAAATTTAATATTTTGAAAAGTTTATCGAGATAAATTGAACAATGTCTTACATTCTAATATTTGTCTTTATATATCAATTAAAAAATATGATCAAAATAGGTCAAGTGAATAGTGCACATTACAAAAATATGACATGTATTTTGAAATAGATAGAGTAATATTTATACAATCATTTTGTGACAACTTTTGAAACAACTTTCTTTTTCTCACTTTTTATTGATCAACAATGAGAGAGAGAGAGAGAGACATAGAGAGAGTATGAATACAATATAAATAATGAGAGAGAAAGATGACAAAAAATTATTACAAAATAGTTGTATACATATTATTTTTCTTTTATCAAGGTTGAAGAAAACAATGGAATTCTGGATTGCTGTGAACATTCTGGTTTGGGTGTTTTTCGGGATGCTAATGCTATCTGTAATGGGTGTTTTGCTGAGAACATTCCGGATTGCTATACTGCCTTCACTGCTAAATTATATGGTGTCATGATTGCTATTGAAATTGCAGATAGAAAAAATTGGAGGTTTCTTTGGCTTGAAACCGACTCTCAATTGGTGGTGCTTGCTTTAAAAGATGCTAGAATGGTTCCTTGGAACATTAGGAATAGATGGTCTGATTGTTTAGATATTATCAGTAACATGAATTTTTTGGCTTGTCATATGTATAGAGAGGGGAACACCTATGCAGATGGTTTAGCTACTTTAGGTTTAGCTCTATCTTCACAAGTTTGGTTCCCTTCCATCCCTGACTATATTAGCACTCACTATGTTAGGAATAGACTTGGTCTCCCTAACTATAGGTTCATTTTTTGATGAAAAGGTGTTGACCTAGTTCCCCTTTTCTTTTTATATCTTCTTTCTCTTTTTGGTTAATGAATCTCAGTAACGCTCTCTGCATTACTTTTGTTTAAAATAAAACAATGGAATTCACTTTGTTCTTTGAAAGATGCAGTTTTAAGTCTATGAGATAGGGTATCATACTTTTCATATAGAAAAACACTCATGTTTGGACCCTTACTTACATTACAATTAAAATAAATCAATAAACTATTAAAAATTATTATAATACGATTGAAAAAATGTTCAAAGTTCTTTAATATTATTAAATCGTTGTTTTTGTCAAGTTTTATATTGAATCATGAAAGTTATAGATGAATGTATTTAAATTATCTCAAATTAACAATGGTTCAGAAGTTTGTTGACCTACCTTTTAATGTACAATTTTATTCTATGAATAAATGCTTTGGTTGGTGACATTAATCAACCACAATGTAATAAGTGTACAAAAAAACAGGAAAAAAAACTTGTGAAAGAGAAAGAATAAAGTCACTTGTGACAAGAGCTGTCAAAATGGGCCGCACCATTCGAAAGCCCGAATAAAACGTAGGGTCTGGGCCTAAAAATTGCAGCCCGAATAAATGCAGGGCTTTTTAGCCCGTCTCGAAAAAAGTCTGTTACCCGTTCGGGCTACGGGCAGCCCGGGAAAAATAAAAAAACTTACACTATCTGGGAGACTACAGAAGTTGCCAGAGTGGACTTTAGAGCTTCAAATCTTGTTGTGTTGAGGTTGAAAATATCATTCAAAGATCAAGGAGTTAGAAATCATGTTTTATCATTCGCAGTGGAAAAAATGCTTGTTTTTTCTTCCTTAAATTTATTCATGGTATTGATATTTACTGTTTTCTATTTTTATAGACATTAAATATTTAGTGTTAAGTCATCAAAATATAAGATTTATCCTCTAAAAAAAATACAAGTTTTATTTTTCTTCTGTTATATGCTTTATTATTTCAACTCAACATCGCCAATTATGAGTTGTCTCATAATATAGCTCTGTGAATATGCTATAAACTGTGAGACTGTAAATTATGTAATTATGTGCATATAGGTATGCAATTTGATTATGTTTTTTTAGCTTGTGCAAGTTCGGTTAGTAATTAGGGTCATCATTAAAAGATTTTTTTTAAAAAAATAAGGTGTGTGCGGGCTGCCCGTTAGCCTGTAAAGGACCGGGCTCGGGCTCTATTATTACAACCCGTATTTAAATCGGGCTTTTTAGCCCGGCTCTAAAAAGTCCGCAGCCCGTTCTGACCGGTCCGAAACGGACTGGGTAACCAGTTTTGACAATTCTACTTGTGACATTGTAGTTGGTCAATGTCACCAACTACAATGTCACCCAAGTGTTATCCAAGAATAAGAGTCACTTAACAATATCTTTTGTCATTCTTGTTGAATAAGTTTCACCATTGTCATCGAATCTTCAACAAATTATGGTGGTTATCGTCATGTTCTCCCACTAGAGTTTTCTTCTATACACCCATGTGGGTGTTCGAGTTTTCAATTGCTTGGGTCAAGCCTATTCTAATCACTATGCAGGTATTTCTCTCGTCAAATTGGTCGACAATTCCACCTCTTTTGGCCTCGGTTCTCATATATGTTATTGTTGGATGATTTAGTGTTGCTGGTTTCTGTGCAATTGAAGGCATGATGATGGAGATACTCCAATTATATCTAATTTAGATGCTTTGATCCGGCATCGTCGATTGGATAAATGTTGTGTCGACGGGACCTGTCAATCAGGCCTACCGGGAGAAATAAGCCTCATTTGCTAGAACTGATGAGGTACAGGTAGCTCGAGTTCAATTCCTAAGCGAAAACACCTTGTTTGGTATTATAATGTATATGTCCTCTTCATGTGCAAGACAATAATCAACACCAATAAAATTGACGAGCTACGTTATTTGATTGGTTTCTATAATTGATTTGTTGTTGATAAAGAAGAAAGGGGCAGAGGCTTAGCCCTTACAGGCATACATATTTTAATGGTCAAATTACAAATTATTCTCAAAGCCATATTAGTGTTGATGTTGAAGAGAGTACAAGAGGAGAATGTAGATTTACCAGTTACCAAAAGGTTCATGACCATAATAGGAAAATTGTTGTATACACATCTAATAGGGCTGAAAAACACATGTAAACATCATTCAAAACTTATTTTAAAAATGTACGTGGCAGTTACAATTAGACTTTTCAAATTAAATATATTAATTGAATTTATTATTTTGTTATTTCAATTTATTGTTACAATTAAATCAATTAAACATGTAATTAATGTTCAATTTCCGCGGCAGTTAACTGCAGAAGTCTGCCTCAGTAGTTAACTGCCGAAGAAAACCTCGGTAGTTAATTGCAGCCGATTTTTGAATTCCTCGACAGTTAACTGCTGAAGGGCATTTTAGTATTTTACATTTGCTTTTCAGCCCTATTAGATGTGTATACAGTAATTTTCCCATAATAGACGTCATGGTGTTTGGAATTTTATTAGGTAACTCTCTCGGAGTTTTGACCGATTGTGGTGTATAATGAGAGATTTTAACTAGTAGACTAATTATTTGGTTTGAAAATGAAAAATAAGAAACCAAATATTGAGCGAGTTCTTTGGTACCATAAAAAACACAAATTATCTTATGAGTTTATCTATCCTATGCATTATTCTCTAGGTCAAAATAAATTTATTATTGTCATTTTTTTTGTAATATACAAATTTACACATGATTATTTTTATTTTTTTTGAAGGAACAAATTTACACATGATAGAGAGTATTTTAAAATACTCTTATACTACATATGCATCCACCGCATGCATGGTTAAACCAAAAGCAAATACACGAACATAAATATTTTCTTCAAGTTTAGAAGCAACCCACGGATTAAACTAAAAGCAAATACACGAACATAAATATTTTCTTCGGTTTAAGAAGCATCCCACGGATACATCAACATGTAACATGATATGATTTATGAGTAAAGATGTATCGAAACAACGGCTGGAACCATGCTTCTTAATAGGTCCATGACTTTTTGCAACTCGTCCTCTTGACCAGCACACTTGTATTGTTTTTTCTTTCTTTTTGTTGTGGGTCGGGGGTAGGGTTAGCAAGTGATGGGTCTCAACTTTCACGGGATCATACGAACTGAAAAAGTCCAAGGTGGTGACGTGAGAATCCAGAGAGCGTCATTCTCTGTGTGAGGTCGGTCAATGTTACGGTTCTTTCACAACCGATACCGACGCACGCAAACAAAATTGCTCCACTTTATACGTTAAAGAAGTTCATTCCATAACATATTCGAGCTTGTTATAACCTTTTTAAGAAAAAAATTATTTATTTTAAAAAAATAATCACTTTTAAGAGTATTGTATCCGTTTGTTATAGATTTAAAAAAAAATCAAAGAAGCTGTTGGGAGCAGCTTAAAATAAAATAGACTTTTTTTAGAGGAGAGAAAATATAATTTAAAAGATTGAACTAATTTTGTAACAAAAAATCTCTTTTATATAGTTGTATCCAAACAAACAAGATTATTTGTTTTAAAAAAGTGATTTTTAATACGGTAAACAAACGCAAAATAGATTCTGATTTTTCATATAATCTCTAAAATATAATCTCTAAATTATTTTATATCAAAATCACTTTTATTTTAATCCGTAACAAACGGGCCCTAAATGACGTTCAAATTTTAATTTTTGCTAGAGTTTATTTTAATAATTAAAAAAATTGTGAGTCTGGATTTCCTTTATTTATCCAACATCAATTTACTATGATAGATAAAAGTTTACAGTAAACATGATCCATCAATAAGATACATTTTATTAAATTAGCTAGTTTCCACTAAACTGCATTTGTATCTTATCTTTTAAGGGGACAATAAATAGATAGTAGTAGGGTTATGTAGAACATATCTCAAATATATGGACAATACATTATAATATAAGGGAACAAGTTTGAACTTCGGACACACATGTTATTCACTTTAAAAGGTGAATTTTAATCACTATTCTATTTGACAAAAAGAAAATTGTAATAGGTAAATGGAGGGAATTCAAACTCAAAATGTACTTATCCACCAACAAGATGTTTATGACAGAGCTTAATTTATAGTATTTCTTTCAACCCTATTTACAGCGATAAGAGTTAGGATCCTTTCCATTTCATATTTTCTCCATTTCTTTCATGTGAATAGATAAAGACACAATAAAACCTAAAAATGATTAATGATGGTGAAACCTACTCGTTGGTAAGACTCACAGTCTATTTTTGTGTGTCTCTTTTTAAATGACAAACTTCATTTATTTTTATAAATGGAGATGATCCTTACTCATTATAATCACGAAGAGTTAAGATCCTCTCCACTTGCTTAAAATAAATGGACAATGTCATTTGGCGGCGAGAGATAGATACAAAAAAGTAAATAAAGAGACTAATAAATGGAGATGATCTTAACTCAATCACGAAATGTTCATGAGCGTTAGATCTTCCATAAAGCGGAAAACATTGATGGAGTAATAAATATGAAAAACTTAAAGTTGATACTCATCGTGTTTCTTGATGTATACATGATAAAAGTTTTCACAAGTGGCATTATGCATTTCGTTAATTTTTAAAAAAAACTCGGTATTCGATTCCAGAACCGACTGATTTTAGGGGTTTAATTTTACTGTCCACTTGTAAGGGAATCAAACCTAACCCATCAAAATTGATACGAGTGTGAATCAAATGTAAGACCTTGAGAGGAGCACACCAAGGTTCGATCTAATTACTAGGCTAACCCCAATTGAGTATCATAAAGAAAGACACTTAGTGTATCATACTTAACCACATACATCATTTATTTAATAAATATAAAGAATAAAATTGTTTATAATTAAAACCAAAGATATTATCTTGATCAGGGTCGTCCCTGGGGAGGTGCAAACAGCTCTATTGAGATGGGCCTCCCCAATTTTGGGGCCCAAAATATATATACTTTTTTATATATACAATGCACTGAAGATTTTAATATATACCAATAACATTGAAAAGTTCACAGCATGGAAGTCATGACCCTAGTGGTGAGACACAAAGATGTTGAACTTGTGTACTTTGGTTCGTGAGGGTTGATTTTTGTTTTTTTATTATTTAATTTTTTTTCCAACATAATAGGGCCTCTTTTTTGCCTAATGTTTATGGATTTGAGGTTTATATATCCTAAATACTATATCCTCTTCTTCCAATAAGCTCTTACAACAAGCATTATAATTATTCTCTCAAAAAATAAAATAAAAAACATTATAATTTTTTTTTTGCTCTTTTAAAAAAATTGTGTTTTTTTTTACTAGGGGCCTATTTTTATCTGAGAGCCGAGCCTCCATTTTTGTAGGAACGGCCCTGATCTTGATAGTCAAAGTGTTATATTGGCTATAAAAAAAAATCATTGATATTATAAAGTGATGACTAATTTAAAATAAACAAATATATTGTAAATAGATTCTTAGTGTGTGTTTGGAGAATAACAAAATCAAAAATGTTAACAAGCATTCTAAAGAAAGACACTTGTTATAAAACATATATAAAAATTATGTTTTGGATTGTGTTTAGTCAATGTTTTAAAAGCCTAACAAATAATATTTTCAATTTTTTTTTTAATTTCTTACCAAGTGACTTTTAACATAATTTGTACAAAATTGCCCCATTAACTTTTCTTAGATTGATGGACAAAATGACAAAGCTATAATAAATTCTTACACCTGAAACATTGTATTTAACAATTTTGACATTTTAAAGCCATGACTTGACTTGAGGACAATTACCCAGCCATTTACATTAGTGCGAATCTACAATACCAAGTTCAAAATTTCAGAGTGAAAACGTTGTAGAAGAGCAGCAGTGGTGACCCATTGAGCAGATGTGGTTTCCCAAGCATAAACATAGGCTTGTAATGAGTAGGAAGAGAACAATAAGTCCACAATTTTTTAATTATTCTCTCACCGTTTGGAATGCTTCGCTAGTTCAACCACCAAACATGAATTTAGATTACTCGCCTTAACTCGGCACCGGCTACTCATCTACATTTTTATAAGTCATCAGTCTTTTTTATTTGACGAATTATAAGTCCACAATCATGCTAACATTTTCCTAAAAAAATAAAAAATTCATGCTAACATTTTTTTGAGGAAGACAATCATGCTAACATGTTTCCTACTACTATTTTTTTTATTGAAGGGAACATGTTTCCAATTAATTACCAGTATTATAAATCAAAAATATTTCCTTTCAAAGAAAAAAATAATAATTTTATTACACTAAGTTAAATCCATTTAAAATCACAATTTTTGTCAAATACAAGTAGGCTTTCCACTTATAACGACTCCATTGTCATTTTTTTTTTGACAAATCAAATAAATTTTTTTAGCAAGACAAAACCAAATTATTAATCAAATACTCTCCTGTTCCTTTTACATCGTCATTTTTAGAATTTTTTATCACTCTTTTTTTAGGGAAAAATTAGTGATAAGAAAACAAATTAGTTATAATATATATATATATTTAATGATTTAATGTAATACTTCCTTCGTCCTAAATTATAATTTGTTTTAAAAAAAATTGTCTTAAATTATAAGTCGGTTTACAATATTAAGCATTAATGTTTCTTTTTACTAGCATACCCTTTTGTAATTATTACTCTTATTCTTTTAATTCCTTAAATTATCTTTCTCATATGATTAATGAAGATTAATTTTATAAAATGATTAATGTTTTCTTTTTTCCATACACATTATTTATATTTTTCAATTTGTGTAAATGCCAAAATGGTATATAATTTAAGACAGAAGAACTATTAATTATTTAGAGAGGATGAGAATATTAAATTTTGAAAATAAAGGAATGTCTCTAATTTGTTGAAAATGCTTACGAATGCCTTGTGATATTTATTAAACTTCTAAAATAGATAAGTTTTCATTAAACAGTAGTGTAATTATTATTAAAACAAAAGTAAAATCTTGTATTTTTAAGAGAAAAATGCTATTTGTCCCGATAAACTAGTCCACGACCAGACTACGACAATGTTAAATTAAGTGCAACATCAATCTACCTTTTATTCAATCCACTCCTGAATTGTAGCAATTGCTAAACTAACAGTTATAAACTATTCAGGATAAATTATGGACAAAATTCTTCGCTTGAAATAGAACAACTGTTTTTAAGATAAAATTTCTATTAAGGGACTCCTTAATTAATGCCTTTAGTCTATTAGGAAGACTCATTGTTTATTTACTACTCTCTGTGTCTCTATATGTAAGTTTTTTTGCATTATTCACATTTTTTAAGAAAAATTGTCAACGTAATTAATGTGTATGATTTGTGTGTTAATATTACTAAATTGTCTTTTGTTAGTATGTGTATTAAATTTGACTTTTCATATTTCAAGACAAATTATAGTATTAATTAGAGATATGTTTAAGAAAAAAAAAAGATAATAAATGTATTTAGTAATTTAAAAAGAGGTTTACCTTTATGAAAAAAATAAAATGAAATGAGTATGGGTATCACAAAAGACAAAGAAAAAAAACTCTAATTATTTACCACAAATTAAATAATTCTCGGACAAAAATGCAATGATACTAGATTATTAATACATTAAAATCGAAATCAGAAGTACGCTATGGAGACAAAGGTGTAACAGCGTCACAAGGACAACACAATTATTCAAAAAAAATCTCATTATTACTCCATTATTATTGTGCAGTAGAGTAGCTGGCTGGCAGGCAACGCGTAAACTCAATAGTTGGAATTGGAATAAGGTCCTTAAATTTCTCATGAAGTTGGTTTTGTATCAAACATATACTAACACCATAGAAATATAAACTCCTCAGCCACCTACAAACTTCATCTTCCTTTACATTACACTTTCAAAACCTCACATACATTCCGACAAATGCAAAGGTGAAGTAATTACCCCCATTTGGTTTATTAACACGATGATGAAAAAATCAGAAACACAAACTCTCCTCCTGGTTACCCTGCTTCTAACCATAAATACACTCTCCCTCTCAGCCCAAACCATAGACAAAGACAACCCATCTCTTGTCTTCGAAAACAACCGCATCCAAAATGCTTACATAGCATTACAAGCTTGGAAACAAGCCATTCTCTCTGATCCACTAAACTTCACAACCAACTGGGTTGGATCCAATGTATGCAGCTACACGGGTATTTACTGTGCTCAAGCACTAGATAACCCCAGTATAAGCACCGTTGCCGGTATTGATCTCAACCATGCCGACATTGCTGGTTATTTACCGGATGAACTCGGTCTTCTGACAGATCTCGCACTTTTCCACGTAAACTCCAACAGATTCTGTGGAACTGTACCACACACTTTTGAAAAGTTGAAACTTCTCTTCGAATTGGATCTCAGTAACAACAGATTCGCAGGGAAGTTTCCAAATGTTGTTTTACGCTTACCAGTTCTTAAATTCTTGGACATTAGGTTCAACGAATTTGAAGGAACGGTTCCAAAAGAGTTGTTTGACAAAGACCTAGATGCTATTTTCATAAACGACAATCGTTTTGCTTTTGATCTTCCAGAAAATCTTGGTAACTCACCTGTTTCAGTTGTCGTTTTTGCAAACAACAAATTCCAAGGATGCATTCCTTCCAGTATAGGAAACATGTCTAACTTAAACGAAATCAATTTCTTGAACAATTTGTTTAAGTCATGTTTGCCTTCTGAGATTGGGTTGTTGAAGAATCTCACTGTTTTTGATGTCGGTTTTAATCAGTTGGTGGGTCCTTTACCGGCTGCTATTGGTGGTGCGGTGAGTTTGGAGGAGCTTAATGTGGCGCATAATATGTTCTCCGGTAAAATTCCGTCAAGTATTTGTATGTTGCCTAATCTTAAGAACTTTACGTTTTCAGACAATTTCTTTACTGGTGAGCCTCCGGCGTGCTTTGGCTTGCCGGCTTCTGATGATAAGAGAAATTGTTTGCCGGCGAGGCCGTTCCAGAAGACGCTTTTGGAATGTGCGTCGTTTTTGTCTAAGCCTGTGGATTGTAAGTCGTTTGGGTGTAAAGCTTTTAATCCTTCTTTGCCTTTGCCATCGCCATCGCCGCCGGGGTCGACACCTATTACTCCATCACCGCCGCCAGTGTCACCTAGCACTCCATCACCGCCAGGGACGACACCTATCTCTCCAACACCGCCGGGAACAACACCTGTATCTCCACAACCACCGGCAGTTTCACCTATTTCTCCATCACCGCCGGGAACAACACCTATATCTCCAGAACCACCGGCATTGCCACCTAGCACTCCTTCACCTCCAGGAACGACACCTATCTCTCCATCACCGCCAGGAACGACACCTTCCATTCCACCGCCAACACACTCTTCTCCGCCGGGAACTCCCAACTCTCCACCACCGGGAATGACACCTTCCTCTCCACCGCCAACACACTCTTCTCCACCGGGATATACACCATCTCCAACAACTCCTGCTCCTCATTATGGATCATCCCCACCCCCTCATTCCCCTGTTTTTTCACCACCACCGGGAACGTCCCCTTCCTCTCCACCATCGCCAGGAACGGTACCTTCCTTTCCACCACCAACACACTCTTCTCCGCCAGCACATCCGACACCTCCTGTTGTATCGCCACCCTCACATACTCCAATGCCACCGTCTCATTCACTATATCCACCCCCACCGATAGGTCCTCATTATGGCCAATCACCGCCACCACCTCATTCACCACCATCTCAATCTCCACCTTCTATAGGACCTCCTCCGTCACTATCACCACCACCTTGTGAAGAGCATCCATCCCCACCTGGACCACCATCTTCTTCCACACCAACACCACCAGTACATGTTTCTCCACATCCACCGCATCAATATACTCCTCCATCACCACCACACCTTTCCCCAATTCAATATAATTCCCCACCACCACCACCCCCTGTTCATTACATTTACAGTTCACCGCCGCCACCAACATTATCGCCTCCTCCACCACCTGCCCCTGCATATCAAGGACCATTGCCACCTATCGTTGGACTCCCATACGCTTCACCTCCACCACCTCCTTTCTATTAATTCTTTTGGTATCTTATCACCTATTACCCTTTCCCTCAACAAATGACACAAGTCACTTAGTCACATTTTTGTTATTGAGAAAGCCTCTACCTCTACGTATTGATTTTAAATTGTAATGAACATTCTGGTTGTGAAATTGATGTAACAGAGAATGAGTAGTAGCTTGTATGTAGAGAAGAAAATGTATGTATGGGAATGAATTGGAAGTCACAGTTCAAGGCCACGGAAACTTTTGCTTTCCAATTTAGTATGTATTATAGTTAATCAACATTTCACTTCTATTCATTTTATGCAATCAGATTTGGGATAACTCATTTCTCTTACTTCTCTTGGTAGCCTATTAAATCTGTATGATATGCTATAAAATTTTGATTTAAACGTCTTTCTCAGCTTGTCGTCAATATGATTTTGCATTACTGTTCATCATTCTCAGCTTGTCTTACTATAAGCAGCTTCTTTCCCATCACTTGGAGGGATAATCTTTCCAAGCTGTTTTAGGACATGCCATTCAGTGTTTCATATTACCTCTCATTTCATTTGTCTAATGAAAATGCTAACAAATGCCTTAAAACAATTTTGTCTTAAAAAAATGTGCGGTCAAAGTTCTAAAAGTGTAAAAATGATATTTTTGATGTACAATTTTCTTTTTTTAATTTCTTAGCAAATGCATACTTGGTAGCATGATCCTTTGTGTAAACATGGTTGGCTTTAAGCAAATTCTCATGGCTTTTCTTGAAAATAATTGCCTTGCCAAAGAACATCTTTGTAGATAGAAATGATCTTTCAATAAAATACAATACAATCATGTTGGTGGATGGAGATCCAGCAAGAGTCAATTTATTTAATGGTGTCCATTTCTTGATATAATAATAGTTTTTTTGAAACGGTTTATTTGATTAATACTAGTAGTGTTGTTCTTGTACCCAAATAAATAAAAATAGTAGGATAGTAGAAGTGTTGTTTAGGATTACCCATCCTTCCATGTGCAAACTGTCTTCTTAATTTTGAGATTTGAGTTACACATTTTCCCATTTCATTGTGAACGTTAAAACTGTTAAGCTTGTTGCGGAGTAAAATAATAAGTGAACTAGACACAGGTAACTCTTTCTCAAGGCACTACGTGTCTTGAACGACAATTTGATGGTCATTCATGACATTATGTTTGTGTCTGCTTCTGAGTTCCTCGTGGCTATTGATTTTGAAATTTGATTTTCTAAAATCAGCGTAATGTGGCATTTTCGATCATTGATTTATAAGCTTATAAAAGAGTCTCATTGATTTTGGCAATATAAAGGATTATCTTGTCGGAGTGAACGTGTGCTTTGCGATACAAATATGGATAACACTGTTACATCTATTCTTCTCATGCACTACTGTTCAAGCTTGTTGGAAACAAGCTCATTGGTGCTATGTTCTAACTGAGGTGCGGAATTTGAGTAGAAATTTATGAATGAAGTTTGTTGGGACAATATTCCTTTAACACTTGGAAAATTATTTCTAGAATTCTGCTCTTTACCCAAAAGTTTTTCTCATTTACAAAGTAAATGACCAAAATACCCCTACGCATGTTAACTCAAACTAGTGTTAAATTTGCGTGAGTTAACTCACGTTGGTTTCTTTCATTGGTAGTAGTAGTACATTCATTCATAGTAGGCACCACATGATTGAAATCATTTGATAAAATCATGTCATGGTTAGTGGGCAACAGCAAGAACACGCATACCAACAAGAAATCATTCGATGTTTGTCATAACAATATATATACTCCTATTCGGCCATACACTTTATCAAAATCCATTTAAGACAGTAACATATATAAGATGTAAACCTACCCCTCTAGCACAGACAGAAGACATTGATTTCAAGACTGAATCATGTAAGAAAATTAAGGGATTCAAACTGTCAATCTAATTGTGCCGCTTAATGCAATATATTGTCTTATATTTGTTGTCCACTAGCCATGAAAACCAACGTGAGTTAACTCACGTTGGGATTTCAATGTGATTTTTGCAGAATTATAACTAGCGTGAGTTAACTCACACAAGGGCAATATGAACATTAATTTAGGAAATGAGCAAATCCGTTTGGGTTAAGAGCAGAATTCTTATTGCTAGAGCAAACGATGGTACACTGTTTGGGTGGAAGTGGGTGGAAGTAAGGGTTATGTGATTGTCTTTCTTTGAACCACCACATAATATATTGTTAAGAGGTGTGTTATTTGAACAACCATTTAAGTGACAACTTTTGTAACAACCATTAATTTACAAAGGAAAGTAGACAGTGACACGAAAACCAAAGTAATAGAGAGAAAGTAAAAAAAATAATGTGAGTATGAGAGATAAAATTGTCACATAGGTTGTCACAAAATGGTTGTCAAAATATCATTTCTCTATTGTCAAAATGTAACGTTGACTTCAATTTTTCAATAATCTTTAAATTTGGTGAACCGATGCTTGTCTTAGTGACCACCACGTAGAAATTTCATTTGGCAAGAACAAACCTTTCAGAAAGTCCAATATTCAAATTTTGAAGGAGAAGCTATGGGCATTTTACACGCTCTCCATTGGACACATCATATTCAGGTTGAGCTCGTGTTAAAAAAAATTATCTGAGGTAAGTTGGAAAGTTAATGTTATTAAAAAAAATAAAATTATCCGAGGTTGAAATTATTGGGTGGATCCCTCCTAAAGTAGAGCTCATTCACAATTTAAAAGAAAAGACAAATAAAAAAAAAAAAAAAAAGTTGTGTGTTGCGTTGGACTTAAGACCAATTTGAAGGGTAAAATGGGGTAGATAACGTGTATATTGAGCTGTAGTCTCAGCACCCTTTTATACGGTCGTCAATGTGATTGTTGAACGTAGCCGTTGAAGGATTGTTGAAGGTCGGAAGCGTTATAGATCTAGAGAATTTGAAACTTTCGATTATTGAAATGCTATCCTTTTAGAAGCTGATGAAAACGTCGTCAAATGTAGGTTATTCGTGTCAAACATGTATTTTGGGCCTCGCGCGTTGACGTAAAGGTCTCGAGTAAGTCCAGAACATATTTTATCAAATCTCTTGGATGTCAATTTGATTCATGAAACGATCATTAGAGCTCGTTGTAGTGATGGATAAATTATGAGAAAGCCAACGAGGTTATGCTCAAACAGATGATGTCTACATATGCAAGTGCTCCATAAGTTTTTTTTTTTGTTGAGGGAAAGTGCTCCATAAGTTCAAGACCTTATATTGTTAGCATTGAATCAAGTGAATTGCAAATAAAAAACCTGCGATTTGAATTTTTTTTTATGCTCTTTTTATTTGTCAAGTTATGCTCTTTTAGTTTAGTCGTAGTATAGATAAAAAAAGTGTATCATCTTTATTTATTTACTAACGTTTAAGTCGGCACTTTGTGTATGTTTCTCTCATCTTCTTATTGTACTAATGCGAACATTGAATTTTTTATAAAATTTTTATTTTAATTATAATTAAAATTATAGGCATAGATATAATATAATATTCCTACAATTATCCATTCGTTAATTTGAAAATAAAATGAGCAATCTAAATTTAGCCTGACCTCTCTACGAACTTGAAGGTTCCAAGGCTCAACTTCGTTCAATAATAGGCGTAATATTTAAATAGTAACAAGGATAATTTTTTTTAAAGGAACAAAAATAAAAATATTAACCAGTTAAAATAAACATATATAGAAAATGTGTCAATTGCTCTGCTTTGGCCCGATATATTATTTCATCACTTAAATTTAGAAAAGAAAAAAAATTAAGAAAGCATACCAATTTATAAAAGTTTTTTCTTTAGACTTTTCTCCTCAAGTAATGATATTTATAGCATCATTTTGTGATAATTTTTTAGAACATTCTTCTTCTCTCATTTTTTATAGCAAAACTAATACAGAGAGAAGGGAGAGAGTGAAAGAGATTAAAAACATCTTGAGAGAATAAGAGAAATAGAGTTTTTGATTGTAAAAAAATACCATTCCTATTTCTCCTCCCATTTTCTCCTTCAATTTATTGGGTCTTGTTAACAAGTGCTACCAGACACTCTTTCAGCATTTAAAATTAGGAAATTATTTATTAAAAAAGTCAAATGATCAATTTTTCAATGCATTAAATACATAAATTTTCATAAAAAGTTACTCTCTCCGTCCTAAAATGTAAGCAAAAATGGGTTAACATAAGTTGATGTATCCGGTACAGATTTTGAACAAAATACATTAACTTTTGTTGACCAATTTTTGCTTACATTTTTGGACGGAGGGAGTACCATTTAAGACCTTTAAAGAGTGTCCAGAGACACTCGTTAACATTTCCCTTATTTATATTTATGATGCATTTTATCTACTAAAAAAAAAAAATAGACAGAATAACTACAATTGTATTGTGTTTGATTGTAAAAGTGTTCCAAGGACTTGACAAATTGGAGGTAAGGAACAAAAACAAAACTGAAATTGATGTTCTTTACTAAACCATTTCATAACTCTTTGTCTTAAGTACAAGTTATTTAAAAAGAAAATGTTAACAAGTGCTCTTATGATATTGTTTAAGTATCCAAAGTAATAACTTTTATGCTTATTTAAAATATCAAAATAACATTTTGTTAATCAATCATCATATAACACAATATTATTATGCCTTTTTTTGTTTCATTTTATCCAATACTTACGTTTTAGCATATCAAATCCATCTATAACAAATTATATTCACTTATTTTTTGGTGGATTTAAATTGATAAGATACAAATAAAATTTTGTGAAAGTTATTAATTTGGACCGACTAAAAAAATAAGTGAATGTAAGTTAGTAAGACCTTGTAAAAATACGAAGCAGAAAAATAAAAATAAAAAAGTAGAAAATAGAGGAAGCTTGCGGCGGGAAAATAAAAAGGAAAAAGCGAAGAAAAGCAAAGAAAAATGAACAAACACAAAAGAAAAGCAATCAAGTTTAAATCATTTTTTAAGAGCCGAAAGCACAAACAAAGCGTTTCCCCAACAATTTCTCTCTGTTTCCATTTTTCATTTTCTATACTCTTTCTCTCAAAAGTGAGAGATCGAAAAAGAGAATGGTACCAACCGCTCCAGTTTTCACTCGTTAACAGATCTGTGTTTTCTCCACCATTGCCTTCATCTTTTTCGTCTTTCTCAGGTACTTCATTGCATTTCTTCAATCGTTAGATTCTTCGCTTTTCTATCAAGCAATTCTCAATTCCATTTACATGCCTCTTTTATTTTTCCACATTTGTCTATAATTTGTTTTATGTGAAAATAAAATTCAGTTTCTATGTTTTTTTCACAATATTTTATGAATCATGTGTTTGATATAATGTAGTTCGTATAGATTTTCGTTTCCAATGCAATTGCATAATCGATGGTTTTGGCTGTGAAACGGTTTTGATATATGTTTGCCGAGAAAATTAGAAAAGAATAAAAGGAAAAGTTGAGAATTGAGATGGTGGTTGGTTACTTTGGAGTAAAGGAAAATGAATCATGTACTCAATTGCTTCTAAATTCTAATAAAAATAATATAATAAGTAGAACTATTTTTTTTACCCTCATCCTCACATGAAGTAGATCCTGCATTGTTTTTCATTTTATTTCAAAAAAATATTGATTAATTAAAATTCTCAAAAGTGATATCTCAATAAAAAAAAAATTGTTGATAAAGCTAGTCAAGAATTTCCCCTCAGAAAAAGCCAGAAGAGATAAAAATTGCAAGCAAGCATTCCTCGTTGAGGTAGATGCGTTTTTAAGTCAATGCATTCTCATCATGCTATGATCGAGGTTGCGCATTCCGATACAGCCGATGCAATCACAATTCTAGCAGCAAACTGTGTTGTTTGTTGATGAGTTTTTTACTGGTCCCTCCTTTCTATATTTAAATAAACGTTACATATTAGTATTAAAAATAAATTGTTAGTGTAATTTTAATTAATTTCTAATGAAAAATTAATTTCACATACCTCTCAATAATATTCTGTGTATATGTTTCAAAAAAAATAATATTTTGTGTATAATGAGTTTTTCTATCACGTACAAATTTGCATAAATTAAAAAGTCAAAAATAATAAATTTATCCTAAAACTTGCATAAATAACACTGATGTTAAAGGGTCCATCAATGACCCTCAAGCTTCGAGCGTCAAGGGTGAAAACACTTTGAATGATTGAGCAGACAAAACTAGGATGGACCCAATAATTTTCAATGGTAAATGTGACCTTGTTTATTTTTCTTTTTTCTTTCTGCATATAACCTCTTTGCTTGTAAAATTCAATGATAAATAATTTTCTTGTTGGTAGGCTTAAAGTTAGGATTTTAGTACTTACCCTTGGTCTGCCCTACCAACCAATTTGATATTGAAAATATAGTTTATATAATGTTTTTTGTGCATAAATGTTCTTAGTTTGTGTATCAATGTGTTTAACTCTTATTTTCATCTTCTATGACAGAATTATAGTATTAAAAGAATATGTATTTAGAAAGAAAAAAGCGCATTTTAGTATTTATTAAGTAATCTTATTTTTTATCAAATATTTATTAAGTAATTTAATTGCTAGAATTTCATCTTTGAAATTAAATAAACAAGGAATCCGTGGTTTAAACCCTTATATATATTATTTAAAAAAAGTGTACTGTATTTATTGATTTAAACGTAAACTTATATAGATTAACTTTTGCTAAAGGAAACTTACATTTAGAGTAATATGAATTAGGAGATTGACTTTTTAGACTAAAAAAAAAGAAATTAACTCTTTTATGATTGATATATTTGAAGGTAACATGAACATTGACATTGACTCGACGATCGATGAGCCATCATAATATGATTGACAAAAATTTGAATAATTCATCAAAAGAGAATATCACTTTATTTAATCATAAAAGAATGTATCTTGGTGTGATCCATTGTGGAAAATAAATAAGAGCTTATAATCTTATTTATTTGTGGTTTTTAAAATTTTGTGCATGTGCAAAATTATTATTGTTTTGTTAATAGTATGTGTAACTACGCTACCAAAAATAGTATATGTCACTATAAACTTACTGATAGAGAAATATATAAAATAAATCTTAGTACTACGGTATTGGAAGAATCTTTCAAAAAAGTATTGGAAGAAGAATTTCTTTTTATCAAAAGTAACGACATTATTGATTTTTTTATACTTGTAAATAATAGTAAAATGACAATTAAAAAAGAAGTTATTATTTTTTGTATTTTAACTCTTGTAATGAAAACTTAAAAATAATCAAATTGAAACGCTGGAAGTATGTTTCCCAATTGCCAAACCTTCGTAAGAGAATGAATATATGTTGATTTTTATATGAGAAAGCTATGACTAAGATAATAAACAATAAAATATCTATTATTCTTCAGTCACATGATTACTTATACGGCTTTGCTAACAGTAAACAATCTCCCATGACAGATGACTCTTTTCTGCATTACAGTGCAGAGAAATGTATTATAGAATAGAAGATCTTAATTGAATGACGTCCATTTCTTTTCTGCTCCATTCATTCATGTACTGCGTAGCATTGCTCTGTTGAATTGAAGATATGGAAACTGGGGAAAGCAACAATGGTAATGAGAGGTGTATCATATCCAATGATTCTTCATGGTTCAGTCAATTCCGAAATGCATCCAATCCTTGGATGGCAAGATATGCTTATGCCTTGATTTTTCTTCTGGCTAATCTGTTGGCATGGGCTGCTCGTGACTATGGTCGTAGTGCTTTAACAGAAATGGAGAGTAAGTTTAGAACTTTCACTTCCATCCAATAGATTGTTGCTTTCATTGAGGGATGTTATTTCATATGAATATGATGCCATTGGTTTAAATTAAATCTAATAATAAATTCAACCTACAGGATTAAAAGGATGCAATGGTGGAAAAGACTGTTTGGGTGCTGAAGGCGTTTTGCGTGTGAGCTTGGGTTGTTCTGTATCCTTTTCAGTTATATACATGAAATTACTAATTAGTCACTAAAGGCTTTGTATAAGGTCTGCACAAAGAGAAAATACAAAATTAATAATTTGATTATGGTGGATGGAAAAATAGTAATTAAAAAGATGATCGATCTTTGAAGAAAGTGTTATATTATATCATAACTAAGCCACTTATCTAAGGTCAGTCGTATAGTCCTACAATATATAAGTGAACCTTAATCCAAGTTCAGACATTCTATATCATAATGTTTTTGTCAACTACTGGCACTTCTAAACTAAAGCAAAAGAGAAACACATGGCACTCTGGATGGTGGTTAGTCAAGATTGCTTTGTGGGTCGTCATGACTGTCATCCCATTTTTTCTACCTTCTGGCTTTATTCAAATTTATGGTTAGTAAACTTTATCTTTCAACAAGCCTCCAAGTATAAATGCATCATCTGTGATATCAAAAGATTGTTATATTATACTAACCTAGTAATTCCTTTGATACAATTCTTTTACCAGGGGAGGTGGCGCATTTTGGTGCCGGGTATAGTCTTACTTTTACCTCTTAATCTTATATATGATAGATGATTTCATCACACACTTTTTCTTCTTCAAACAATATGTAATTGTTTAAAGTGTCCCTGTAATTCCTTTTCAGGGTTTTCCTCCTAATCCAACTAATTAGCATAATCAGCTTCATCACGTGGCTGAATGATCACTGTGCGTCTGAAAAATATGCAGCACGTTGGTAAGATTTTTTTCGGCTAACAGAAAAACAGGCTTCTCGACCATGAATAATATGCTTGAGATTATTGTCGCTGCAGAAATTTTGATCATTGAATTTTCAACGTTTTAGCAAGGCATATTCATTTTTCTTTTGGATGTTGAATGCTTATATTATATAAAAAGGAAAGGATAAAAATTTCTTGAATTTTCTAAATTTTTCGTCAAAAATACTGTAGAGTATAGAGGGGTATAACCAATTGTTGTCTGATTACTGATTAGTGTTATTTAACTTTTTCTTCTAATAGAAAAAACCCACTAATTTAGCATCAACCTAATATTTTGCTTGTGCATTTTATCCTATTTTACCTAGAAAGCTCTGTTAGGCATAAAAACAAGTTGATCAATTTATTAAGGGTAATATAAGGTATAAGATTCTGTATTTTGAAATGTTTGCAATAATCATCAATTTCCATACAGCCATATTCATGTGATGTTGTTTGCAACGACCGCATATGTCGTCTGTTTGGTGGGGATCATTTTGATGTACATTTGGTATACACCAGAGCCTTCTTGCCTTCTCAACATTTTCTTCATTACTTGGACACTAGTACTTGTCCAACTCATGACCAGCGTGTCTCTGCACCCGAAAGTATGTTCTATTTGCAGCCATACCTTTACTTGTTCAAAACATTTTATCGTACAACATAACTTGATTTGGAATTTCCAATTTTATCTGCAATAGGTTAATGCTGGTATTCTAACTCCAGGGCTGATGGGGCTTTATATTGTCTTCCTTTGTTGGTGCGCCATTAGAAGGTAGGTTTACCAACTTTTGCTTTTGTTCAAGTTTTATTTATGCAACCTCTCTTGATTTCCATTTTTTACTTATTTTATATTTGAGCCTCGGGATATTTTTGTATGCAGTGAACCTGCTGGAGAAAACTGCATCAGGAAGTCAAACTCTGCACCCAAAACAGACTGGCTAAGCATCATTGTAATACTTATCTTTTTCTTCCTTCAGAAATTAGAACATCTCTTTAAACCTGATAGTTATGAGCTTACAAATATAGGTCTATGTCTATAGTGAATAGTCATTACCATTGTCACATACGTGTATCCATCAAATAAATGCCATGAAAAACTAATACTTATTCCCAAAAATTATAGCCTAATGTTTCTAGTCTATTGTTAGAACCTTTATCTATCTTATTACTTTTGGTTGTACATAGCATAATATATTTTTTATGACGGCTTAGTAACTAATTTAAAAATCTCAAAATACATTTCTTTTCATTGTTGGTTGACAAATGACAATGGCTGTTGTTGGCAGAGCTTTGTTATTGCAATACTTGCCATTGTTATTGCGACATTTTCAACAGGCATAGATTCCAAATGCTTCCAGGTTAGCATAAACTCTGAATTTAGCTTGAATTTTATTATTAGGTTCTCCAATAACTTTCTTACACATACCTGCAGTTCCGGAAGGACGATACACCAGCAGAGGATGATGTCCCATATGGTTATGGTTTTTTCCATTTTGTTTTTGCCACAGGAGCAATGTATTTTGCTATGCTGTTGGTTGGATGGAATAGTCATCATTCTATGAGAAAGTATGATATCCTACCCTCCTGTATTTGGCTCATATCATATGCTTTCTTGTTTTGCTTTGTCTGTCAAAGCAAATGTATTTCCAGTTGTTATTCATCAATGATCATATACAAATCCAGAAACCACAAAACTCAATAACTGTTGTTCCCGTAAAGTTTTATAGCTGTCTTTGCATGACAGAATATCAGCTGGATCCCTGACACCAAGTAATTCAATAAGCTAATACAGTTGCCACAAAAACATTATTATTGAAATAAACTTGTTTCAGCTTCTCACTTGTAGTGTGTTCATTGGAAGTTTCTTTCATTCAGTGCACACGTAAATGTTATAGCAAGTTGATGGTATGCCTTCATTCTTCTGCAGATGGACAATTGATGTGGGGTGGACCAGCACCTGGGTCAGAATAGTAAATGAATGGCTGGCAGTCTGTGTTTATTGTAAGAAAATCATTACACCTCTGCATTATTTTTTAATTATCAGTTGTTTAAAAACATGTTTTATTTATTTTTCGTTTTCAAATTTTAATGTTACATTAACTTTTATTTTGTCAATTATGCCTAAATAGTTAAGGGTGTTACAGGAAAAAAAACAAATAATTTCATCAAAAGTATACTTTTTTGTCCTTTTTAAATTATTTGTCTTTATCCTAAACTACTTTTTTGTAACTTATACCCTTAACTTTACTATGCATAAATAGTTAAGGTTTATACAGGAAAAAGAAAAATAATTTCATCAAAAGTAACAAAATTGATTGGTTTTCTTGTTATGTTTAAATAATCTTAAAACAACATTGTAGGAGTGGTTGGAGTGTTAGGGATTTGATGACATACATTCTTAACACAACATGTGTACATAATCTGGAAAGTCAGAAGGGCATGAATGACTTCAATGGAAATGAGTAGTTAGGGCTTTGATGAACGTGGTTGGAGTGTCCCATGTCTCATGTCTCGTGCGGCTATTAAATCGCCTTTGACCATTGTAGGAGCAATGGTTAAAACTCATTTGCTTGAGTTTGATGTTATCCAGTTCCATAGGGTAGTGACGATGATTTATCGTTTTACCTCAAATTATTTATTTGCATGCTTATTTTTTATTTTCCACATTAAGTGATGATTGTTTGAATGTGGTAGTCATGCCCTTCGACAAAGATTTAAATTATGTACAAGTTTTACTAGTTTCTTTTGCATGACTATGACTTAGTTTTGTTCTGCGGGTAGTGAATTTCAGAATTAGTGGTATCATAGCCTGATTTAACCAAATTGCTTAAAGAAAGCAAGTAAATGCTGTTGTATTAAAGAACTTTTCAGCTATTAATATAGTAAATGTTTCTTTTTATTAACTCAGATTAACAGGGCTTTACTAACTCTTTCCTTATTATTCTTAAAACAATTTTTGTTGATAGTATGGATGCTGATAGCTCCAATGATATGGAAGTGCAGACAAGTTGGTTCTACCTGAGAAAGTCGAAATATAACCATCCTAGTTATGAAATTTTGTTGAGAATTAAGATCTTCAGACAGCCCCAAATCTCAGATGTACATATAGTGGACTCCTCCAGCTCTGCAGATAGGAAAAAAGAATTGCAACTGCAGCATCCATGAAATTCAAACTGAAAAACTGATTGATCTTTGGTGTGCACTGGACAGAATCAATGTTTCTGGCACAAATGCACGCATACTGGTTGGATTGGATTTATGCGATTTCCGCATGAAGATATATAGTCCTTTCACTTTATGAAGGGATTAACAAAGTCAACTACACTCTTACCTGTACATGTGTCACTGAGAGATCATAATGTTATGTTATACAATTTAATATATGCATTCTTCAGTCATAATTTTTTGAATATCAGTCTCATTGATAGAGAAGTTTTTTAATGCTAACAGCTAACTTTACGATTATAAGGTATGCTTTTTACTACCTTAGTTCCTAAAAACAAGTCCCCTTGGCAAAATCAGGGGAGTCAAAATAGTTGAAACTCTCCTTCAGGGAAGGGGTTTTATCGCATAGAACATATGCTATATTCTCATCCCATAACAGTCGTCATGTAGCAGCAATAGCAGATTATGTGCAATCAAAATATTCAAAACGGCATTTTCCGGATCTTGTGGTTTTGTTTTATTGATTCTTATTGGCAATGGACTGAGGAAGTGATTACCTGCATAGCAATTACCCCCTCTAAATTACATAAAAAATGGACTCGAGAGGGGTTGAGATTCAGTGACTTTGGTGGCGGAAAAGTCACTTACTTCGGTGCATTTTTGTGAATTTTATGAAAGAGAAAGGTAAAAGAGAAATGATGGATAAGATGAGAGAGAGTCATTGTGACTTTCCTGCCTTAAAAGTAGCAAATTTATATCATATTTGTCGACCACTACAATCAACAAATAGTCTCTTCAATAAGCTCTAGATTTAGGGCCCGTTTGGAATAGCTTATTTTAGAGCTTATATAAAACAACTTATGCAAATAAATAAGTTTTTATGTATTATTTATAAGTTTTTAAGGTAGTTTATGAAAAAAAAAGTTAATGAAAATACGATTTTCATCAGTGAGAGCTTATAAATTAAAATAAAATTTTATTTATTTACATAAGCTATTTTTCATAAGCTCAAATCAAACGGGGCCTCTCTAATTTGAATATAGAGAAAGCTTATGATAGAGTAGCTTGAGATTTTTGAAGAATATTTTGGAGGTTTATGGTGCATTTGTGGGGGAGAGGAAGATGAGGGGGCAAATTTGGTGTGAAAAATGTACCACCACTTACTATAGTTTTGCAAATTAGAAAGAGTAATTTTTTGTGTATAAAACACTTTCTTTTACAGAAGTATTAAACACATGTTTCTAGAATTGGTTTTGCAGTATAAAAGCATAATTGTGTTATTAAATCCAGAAATGCCTATTTTATACAGTATAAACATTAGTAATAGGGTTCACAAAACAAACAAAAAAATCAGTAATAGGGCTCTATATTCCTCAAAAGAAATAGAGAAGGTTTGTTAAGATATTTTTAAGGAGTATATAATTTAAAATATCAATATTCATCTTGTTAAATTTTAAAAGTCATTTATCAAAAAAGAAAGTTACAAAGAACCACGGCCATGTACAATGCATATGCAGCGGTGTATAAAAGAAAACAAAAATCGAACACTAGTCGATTATCAAAAACATTGCAGTAATCCTATAGTGGTATAGAACTCAATCGTAACACCAAACAGTTAATTCAACATGCTTCCAGGGATAGAAAAGACCTTTACCAAAATAATAAGATTACAGGAATACCGGCATAGCAAAATCCAAGAATAATAATACAACCAGGAAATAAAAATAATAATACAACCATGATCACCATAACACACGATTAAGCATCCGACGCTACAACACAAGGCTGCACCTAAAAGAATTACTCGTCTAGGCGAAAGGGTTTCTACACTCCTTTCTCGTATTCATCAGCTCATTATATCAGGTACTGTAAGACTCCCATTGACAGGCAGATATTTGGCCTTCATCTTTCGTATAACAACAAATAATTTACAAGCAAGGTACACATATTTGAATGATGACTGACTATAAATCTCACTATGCCTGAGTGTTTCCTCTTGACTAAAGAATGGTACAAATAACTTCAACCATATTTGTACAGGGGTGCAACAAATTGATGCTTGGCTTGAAAAGAGAGTCCGAGCAGAAAATCTTAAGATCATCCGAATGGATTACCTCCTGCAGGGAAGGGGTTTAAAGTAGCAGAGGCCGACGACCTACCATTCAGTTGCTGATCTATATTAGAGAAGCCAAAAGCAGCTCCCTCATTACCAAAAGTCCCAATTCCTTGATGCCTACACATTCAGTTAAGTGTCAAGGTAAGGTAATGCAAACCACAACCAATAATTATCAACTCTATCCATATTCCATACAATCATAATAAATTTACCTTTAACAGATTACTTCACAAATAAAACTCAGCTCTCGATAATCACAACTAACCTACTCAAGAAACAACACTGAATATATAGAATTGAGGTGCTAAAATTTGTGTGTTTATTATGAATAACGTGTTAACTTTGTTGTTGTATCATATTCATGCTGCATAGTATGAATGTCAAAAGACGAGTTTCCACTTTCCAAGATCAAAAAATTAATCTAACTTAAAACAGGCTATGCAAACAGTAAATAGTATCAGGAGTACTGAAATAGTTACCTTGGGATCGACACATTAGTGGGAAGTTGTTGCTCCATGTACGCCCCTGAGATTTTACGTGGTTTATGATACAAATAAAGATCAAATAGCATAGGCAAAAAAATAATTGATCGGGGAAATGATAGAAGGTATACTTGGTCCCATTGCTGAGGCATGAATATGTGCTTGTGGAGGGAGCGTTGGTGCATATGATAACGAGGAGGGTGGATTCCAGGAAAGAGATTGATTACCCATGTTTGAAGGGTTTACTGCAGCTGAAGGCGCTACACTAGGCAGAGCACCTTGCAAAGGTGACATAGAAGGAAACTGCATTCAAGGAATACCAATCATAAAGCATCGACCAAAATGCGCATTAACTAAAAGAATTATGGAGAATATTATGCCATTATCTGTTTTCCTAACATAAATTGACAGGCATTGCTAAGCTCGAATTAACTAAGAGTTTACATTTATATATTAGAAAGTCAGCACGTCCTATTTCAACATTCCAGCTTTTTCAATGTCAGATGATAAAGAAACTAAATAAATATATCCATCATATACCAGTTATCCATCATTCTTATTAAGCTTAATTGCATGCATGTTTGGTCCCCTATGTTTATTTTAGGTTTCAAGTTGGTCCCTTATGTTTTAAAAGTTTCAAGTTGATCCCTTATGTTTTAAAAGTTTCAAGTTGGTTCAAAACGTTACTCACATTGGAATAAGTTAGTCCTTCCGTCACTTAACCGTTTAAAGATTCAGTTGACAATATGGGTGATGGAATTTAACTTATTTAGAAAATCAGTTTTAAAACATTATTTTTAAATTTTTTTGTTTTATTAAACTCAATATCATGTTGCTGAAGGGACTAGCTTTTTTTTTGAACAAATGCTGAAGGGACTAACTTATTTCAACATGAGTAACGTTTTGGACCAACTTGAAACCTTAAAAACGTAAGGGACCAACTTAAAACTTTTAAAACATAAGGGACAAACTTGAAACCTAAAATAAACATAAGGGATCAAACATGCAATTAAGCCTTCATATTATTAATACGATAAGGCTCCTCTATTAAAGAAAGCAATCTTCGGAAATTAATGTACACTTCAGTAAATAATGATAGAAAAACTCAATTTTTTAACAGGACAAGATTCAAACATATATTTATCTTCCACCAATGGCTCTAAAGCACATCATGCACTTTGGAAGATCCAAATCACCAACCGATAGTAATTAATAATGATTCAAATAAAGATTCACAAAACCTATGTAAAAGAGGAAATGTGCACAAACTATCACCAGGCGTACTACACACTATTACATAAATTGAAATTACTTACGGTTGGGGCTTGAACTGGTGTTGGTTCGTTGATCACGTCAAATGGATTTGTAGATTGTGATGGTTGTGGGAAACTCGGCATGGACTGTAACAATGGGAAGAAATTTATAAGAAAATGTATCATAATATGGTACTGGCATGTAGCCACAGATTAAGTTATAAAGCGGTAAGCTAATGATTTGGAATTTAAAGTACCATCACATTATTATATTGAACTGAGACACCCATGCCAGGTGGCGCACCCATTTGCCAGCCTGGGACTGGAGCAGGGAAGGATGAATATTTTATAGTGAATAGATCCTGCAAAAATCACAACTAAAGACTAAGATAAACAATAGACATATACAAGCAAATACACAATAAAATAGTGACCACCTTGGGAAAAAATGTATCATATATTGTGTACTTGCTAGTGCCATATTTTATAGTGCTTTATGAAGTTAAGTAAGGAGTCGATAATACCTCAGGAAGTTCATTTCTTCCACTTGGTTTTATGTCTACAGTAGAAGTTTGTGACGCAAAATTAGATTTTTCCCCATCGACAACCTTTGAGAAATGTGGCACTAGCGTGCTTGGATGCCCCTGTATCGTGGGAACAGAAGATGTATTACAGGTCTGAGTGATATTTCTATGAAAGGATGAATGAACATCACATCTTAATTAATTGACAGAACATTTTATACAGCGTCTTAATAAGACAAACCTGGTTATTCAAAGCTCCACCTACTGGTGGTGTAGATTGTTGAATAGTAGGCTGACCAACAGCAGACGTGAACAACGGTTGTTGTTGCTGATACTGCAAATTAGGCCATGGGAGTGCATTATTGAAAGGTGATTCCATTGTCAATCCAGAAGATGCTAATGAAGCAACACTGGATGGGAATGTTGTGAGGCTGCTCACTGTTGGAGCTCCGACAGTAGCAGTAAGAGCTGATCCCGCCAAAGGCCCTGCAGGTGAAACAGATAAAAAGGTGTTGAATCGTTAGCAATGTTACGATACTGCTCAAAGGAATAGCTACTGCAAGACAGTGACCACCTTGGGCTCCAGAAACTTGATCAGGTAAAGATGATGGAACTGACAACTGGGACAGCATCGATTCGAGTGGATTTACATTTGAAAGGCCCTGAGATACTTTTACCTCAGGTGCAACATCAAAGGAGGCCCAATTGTTATCATCAGAATTTGTTGGGTTCACAATTTGAGCCACGGTAGTTTGTGTGGCATGAGGAATTGCTGGAGCAATAGGTGGTTCAGGAACATCATCAAAATCAATAAGGCTCCTGATAGTCTCAAGCTTAACTTCTGACGGTGTTCCATTGCTGGATGCCAAGCTACTGGAAGATGCCGTTCTCTGCAATTATAGTAGTCAAAGGTATGATAAAATGTTTCGAATAGAAAATCAATTTTGGGAACTGCAGAAAGAACCGCAACAACCAAAAAGAGCCTTTTTCCCATTAGGTGGGTGGGATACCATAATGATTCCACGTAAATCATATCTAGTAATGGAAAGGAAAACTAAGCCCTTGAAAAAACTTGATAGTAAAGAACGTAAATACGGAGTAAAATTTATGAAAGTGCCAAGTAAATACCGAGCCACGTTATTAAGAACATCATTGATATAATCTCACCTGTGTGAGTGTTGAGCCATTAGCAGCCTGTCCACTGTTTGCTTTGGGAGGTTCACTAATTCGCAGAGGTACTACATTTTCTCCCAAAATTTCTCTAACAGGTCGGACAACAGGTAGTAGGCTTGAAGAACCCAGGTCTTTGGCTCGATCAGGAGATTGGTTTTCCATCTTATTACCTCCATCGGATATATGATTATCTTCAAATTTCCGCCCATCTCCAAATCTATCTTCACGGCGCCAGTCATTGATTATTGGAGGGCGGCCAGGGCTTCTCTTATGATCGGCATAATGTCTTTCTTGATCATATCCAGGACTTCTTCCACCTGAACTAGACCTGTCACTGTAACGGTGTTCATATGTATCCTCATACGGAGGGCTTTTTGGTCCTCCCTGATACAACTCCGTCCTCCTGGCTTCATAGGAATCATCCTTGTCGCCCTGTATGAGATGCAGCATAAGAAAATGAGGTTTCTCTCAATACATTTAAGCAATTTTAAAGCAAAAGCCAAGAGTGTACTAGTTTAAGGGTGTATTTGTATTGACTAAGCATAGTCACTTGTATGAGTGTTTGGGAAGTCTTATGAAAATAGTTTATGACATTGCCATGAGCTATTTTTGGCTTATTTCAATAAGCTCTTCAGGATAGCATACAACCAACTTACACAAAAACAATCATGTTTTCTCTTTGATTATAGAAATAGCTTTAATGAGAAACACTTGCATGATGAATGTTTATTCAATTAGCGCTTAATTAGGCCATTTATTCACACATACCACAAATCTATAAGGGAAATGCTAACTAGTGCCCCTGGGGCACTAGTTAAGGAAACCAATATAGAAATATTGTATTGGGAAATGTGGAAAAGTTGTATATTCTACTTTCAACTTTCTTAACTATTGCCCCAGGGGCACTAGTTAGCATGACTCTATCTATATAAAGCATCAACACATATTGCACAACACATTGGCATGAATCCCTACATGTCGAATTCCAAAACAAAACAAAAATCTTACTCCAACATGGCTACCACAACACAGTAGGGCAAGACTGCTGTTCTTTTTCCGTAAACAAATAGAACCAATAATAAAATTTAAAGTAAATTGTAGTAATAATGGAAAATAAGGTAGGTGTTTTTGTCCAGTACCAATTTTATTTCCCCCAACATTTTCATTTCATTAAGCATGTACCATATGTCATAATATTGTAAGTCTTGAAGCATATATAAATGATATGAATCTTTTTCCTTAAACTCACGACATACACACACATTGTGTCCTACAATAAAATTTCGTGTATCACACTTGTGCTTCGTACATTAAAATTGAACATGTGAGAGAATAAATAGAATATGCTTAAAATGGAGTACATTATATCTGGTAAAGGACAACGGACACTTTACAACCTTTACTCTTGGAGGTTTGTCATAGGACCTGTCGCCAGTGAATCTCCTATCCACGTAAACACGCTTGATAAAATCCCGAAGCCTGTCAACATTACTGGCACCAAACATGACAATCAGAGTAATGCACCCTAGAATTAAAATAAAACAAAAAACTAACAAGCAAATACTTACCCGCTATCAGGTAAAGAATGAGTTTGTGCATCCCACTCTTTAAAAAATATTTCTTTTGCACGCTGAAAGTATAATAGCGAATGAAAGTCAACTTAAAAATAATACGCAACATCAATGGAACGGAATAAATCTATCATAAGTTTAAGCACATATAAGAATCGGTACCTGATTTCCTCCTTCTTGAAGTGCACTTACTTCTTGTGCAGTAAATTTAGCCATGGAGATTGATTTTACTCGATGAGTAAATTCCCGGCTGGAAATTAACATAAACAGTTTAGAAATGGGAAACTTTACTTTCCTATCTCCAGTACAACAGGATATATTGCCGAAGGAGAAACATATTTAGTATACAATTTATGAACACCGGTCCATCAAAAACAACACTAAAACGATACTCAAAAGGTACAAGAAAAATACAATTGATGTACAGGAATAAAGCTTCGTTATTAGTGAAGTAGAAATTCGAGTTCAAGTGAGAAATATATCATTACAATGAGCAGTATTAGTCAGTACGATATGTTTCAATGTACCTTAAGAAATATCTATTCAACAATCATCAACCTCAACATTTCGACACAGTTTGAAAGTAAAAAGATTAAGTACTTACTGTATTCCACTGCAGTTTGTGCAAACAAACGTCCAGAAATTTGTGCATACATATTGTGGTCCCTAACAAGAGAGTAAGAAACAAGGGGGTTATTGTAACAGACTTGTCACGGTATCAAATTCAACCATTTCCTAGCTACGTTCAAAGAGCCCAAGCAGACCAACATTATAAAAAGCTGGCAAAGAATAAAGATCACCAACACTTAAATCAAAGCGTACAACGTGAGCATAAATATGCACATCATAAGCATTCTATCTCATATTCAAATTTATCTCTTCATTCAAGGTTTCTGTTGTAGTATGGAATCTAGGAGACTAATTAATTAGGGCAGGGAACTGCTATCATCTCTTTGATTTTAATTTTAATAGTCTACAACCACAGCATAAACAAAATTCTGAGAACATTTGTTTCCTGTCTATAAAATGTAAAAATAAAACACAATCCATGGAGCGAAGCCTCGCTTGAACTGATTGTAATATCAAACTCTGGTCTTACTTTCAACAGTTGGCATTTAATAAAAGATTCAGCGTCCGTTGACAAAAGATATACACAGGTAAAGTCATATGATTTGTGCTATACACTCAAGCATATTCAAATATAACAAGTAGCAACCCGTTTAAAGTTGCTACAAAGTAGCAATCCATAGAATAATTCTCAGACACTAGCAGATTATATATCGTTAAAAAGCAGTGTAAACGGCAAGGCAAACACGGTTGTTGCTTAGGCCCCAAGCCAACCACCCATGCCTCCATTATTTTATACATGTCTCACTAATTTGTCCATGGGTAGATGGTAAAAAAGAAGTGTATCTCATGGAAGACCAATATTACTTTATCGTGCCTATGAAGCACAGACACTCCTCGGATTAGACGTGTCCCGGTGTCGGACACGTGTCCAACACAACACCGACACATGTAATTACACTGAATTATGTGTTTTTCTCAAATTATTAGTGGGTGTCGGCGTGTCCGGTGTCCGTGTCCGTATCCGTGCTTCATTCGTGACCAAAGTATCTCTCCCCACAGGTCATAACTTACATCTTTATATTGAATAAAATTACTTCCCACTTTACTGACATAAGCTTGTAATGTACCTCTCTCGCTATTTTATTGACTTTTTATTTCTTTTGTTGATATGATTAAATATAATAGATATAAATCGCATTAAATTGTCAATAAAATGTGTGGTAAGTTTGTACCAAAAAAAAAAAATGGGTGGTAAGTTGTTTGGATTTTCATATCTCGATGCATTACAGTTTACTTTTCTTCTTTTGAAAAAAGTGTATTTCACCGTTTTTTGTTATATTATTAAGGACAATTAAGATGGCTAATGCCATATCATCAAGCAACAAAAGATTAAACTTACAACTCTACCTTTTTTTTTGCTCGAACATGGTACTACAACCTTCTATTCTACCATTTTTTGCTGCTGTTATATATTTAAACTTGCTGCCGTTGACAAATAACAACCCCTTCATCTTGAATAATTAATTTAAAAAGGTTGGTGTAGATAGGAAATTGAATCTTATTAAATATTTCTAAAGTTCGCCTTAGGCCTCGTAAGTTCTCTACACAGGCATTGAATGGTTACCACTACATGATTGTGACTTAAAATGTTTCACACTCTAACTGCATTTCTAATGAGTTGTCCTATTGTATATTAAATGGCATAAACTACAGAGTAAGAAATTTCACTTGCTTGAAGAGTAGGAAAAAGATGCTACCATGCTGTTGCAGTTAATGCATCTTCTATTCGGTGTAAGTTTGAGAAGACCTCGAATAGTTCGTTCATGTTTCTGATCTTCCTTTAGTCGACTTGTCATCTCCGCTTCTGTTAAACACATCATAACTCATAAATATCAACATAAACCAAACCAATCCAATCAAGTAATTCACAAATGATTATCAAAATTTCTATCAAATTGCTCCAAAAGCTACAGAGAAATTAACTATGTTTGAATTCAGCTTTTGGATTGAAAAAAGTGATTCTGAAGACTCAAATTTGATTTCGGTATGTTTGCTTGTTTTTTATTATAACTGATTTTACCGCTAAAATTGATTCTAACCTGATACTCTAGAATTTCTAGCTTTTGCCTTGAAACATGATTTGGTCACTCAAATTTATTATTCAAATCACATTCTCATAAACATGATCATTTTACTTAAAGCTCGCTTTTTAACTAAACTCAATTTTACAAAATCAATTTTCGCGGTGTAGAACCAAACACTAACTAAAACTTATCATGCTTTCATCCGAAAATATGATCATCCATACAATGCACCTAGATTCTAGAATTTTCCAAAACATGAAACAAACAAATATGAAGAAATCAAGAACATTAAATTTCACAAATAATTGTTTGCAGTCAGCATACAAATTGAAGGAGAATGCAAATAATCAGATCTAAGAATTGAAGACTTGCCTAAGAACTAAGAAGAAGAAGAAGAAGAAGAAGAAAGTTTGCAAATGATATTCTGAAGTCGAAATTCAGTTAGAACCCTAAAAGTTGATATATAGAAAGAGTTAAAAAAATTGAAATGAGAAGTGCCTGATTTTGCAGAAGAAGAAAGAAACAGTTAAGCAGCTTTTTTGTTTAAGCTGCTGACGGTGATGGTCAATAAAAGAGATCCTGCAGCACAGCGCAACAACAGAGAGATCTTTCTGAGTTGGTGAAATTACGGCTTTAGACAGCTCAGAATGAGGTTTTAGCCAGAGAAAGAGTGAAGAAAAAGGGAGAAAGGGTAAGGAAAAAATGATTTATTTGAATAGTAAAAGGATTTTTTTTAGTCAAGATATAGTAATAAGAATTTTTTGTGCGGCTAAATATTGATTTGTAAGAGTTTTGGACAGTCTCTTGTTAAGTTGCGATGGTCATACATGGCATGGCGACTCATGATGGCTAAGACCAATGACAGTCACATTCTTCAAAATAATATAAACCGGCTTCTAGAAGAACAAAAAATAATAATATGACATAGACTTAGTTTTTTATTTTATTTTATGAAAGATTAGACTTAAAGTATCATTTCTACCCTGTGCTCTCCACAATCTAAATAAGTTTTATTTTGGAAGACAATAATCACAGCCGTAAGTTTCATTTAATTAAGTGAGACGTTCTTTGTTTGTTTAAAATGGATGGGGCTCTCTTACTAGTTTTTGATTGGATAAATGGGATCCTATCACAATAGTTAATCAATCTTTTTTTTTTAATACCACTCTTACGGTTAATGATGTCACTAATGCTTTGGAAATTGGGACAACAATTACTTGTTTGAGAACGTACTTTATAATATTGCAAATAAAATCGTAGCAATCCCTACCACCATTGAGACTGATGGGCTTGACACCATTGGGTGAGGTGGCGCTAGTACTTGTCAATTCTCGGTCATGAGTGCTTACGATTTACTTGTTTCAAATCGTGTTACTGTGAAGGGGATTGGGAAGTTCTATGAAATTGGATGGGATCACATCGTATTCAAACTTTAATGTGGCTAGTGGCTCATAGACATATTCTTACTAACTACTGCCGAAGCAGATGGGGGTGGGTATATCACCCACGTGTCCCTATTTAGAATGAAGATGTGATTGTTCTTCATGTGCTTCGTGATTGTACGCAGACATACCAGGCATGAAATAGACTTGTGTCTCCGGATTAGGTCACTGACTTTTTTTCTTTTGTTGATTGTAGAGTCTGTGCTTTCAAAAACCTCAACAAAAAGGTGGAATGAGGTTGTTATGCTAGGTGGCAAACAACATTTATGGCTACATGTTGACATCTGTGGATTTGGAAAAATTAGTCAATTTTCGAAGAAGGATTCCAAAGACCAGCCAACTGATGAGTAAAACGGCAAGTGTACGGTTCTACCGAAGTAGTAAAAAGAGAGTATCGTTCCAACAGGAAGTTGTTCAATTTAATTAACTTTTAGAAGATGATTAGAAGAAAGTTCAGTTGTAAAAATTGAGTTTTTAAAAGAATAATAAAAAGCGCCTTGAGATTATTGGTTCATCATAACAACAAACCCTAAACCTAAACTTTATATTCGACCTACTTTCTAAAGACAAGTTTCTCTTAAGCGTATCAAAGCTTCTTTCGAAGTCAGTGAGTGTGTTCCTCTAGCAACCACGCCTATTCTCATGGTTGATTGCTATTAGAATCCTTGAAGAACGAAACTCTATATGTCTCAAGGTTTGCTAGACTATTCTCATGTTTCGCAACCCTTGTCTAATTTCACTTGTTCCAATATCAAAGCTCCGATGTCGCATTATGAATTGATATTTGAGATGATGAATTAACAAATACTAACCCTCCGCTGTCGCATTATGAGTTTGGTATTTGTTAATTCATTATAAAAACGGTGAAATAGATTAGAAAGTAGATTTATATAAAATTAGGGTTTATGGCTTGGT
>Ga0315914_1000626_pt1 | contig 46771 bp, 28 predicted proteins | sample MpolenodulesMG_FD_203920 | JGI IMG/M metagenome (GOLD analysis project Ga0315914, IMG submission 203920) | Medicago polymorpha root nodule microbial communities from Los Angeles, California, United States - elongated nodules | ecosystem: Host-associated > Plants > Roots > Nodule | place: USA...
TTTCTATGTACACCATTATTTTCTCTCATAAAAATTCTGAGTTTCTGGGTTACATCTCCAGTTATCTTTGAGATACATTCGAGCTGTTCTGACACCTCCGACTATGATTCATACCGGGGAAGACCTGTTGTATCCTGGGAGGATATGCACTAATGAGGCTGATAAAATCCTCAAGGACAGTGACTATGTCACGCCTCAGGTTACGTAACAATGTGTGTTAGTTTTGCAGGTTTCCTCTAACTTGATTTGTGAAGATTTTGATGGAGCGGTCAGCAACCAAATTCGATAAGTTCCTTGTGCTTTATTTTACTTTATTATTAGTCATATTTATTTGTTATGATATTTTTCTTTAAATTCTTATATGTGATAACTTCCACTCTAATTTTACAACAGTTATTAGCTAGACTAGATAATCAATATAAGATAGAAATATTCTAAAAGTTTTTTTATAGCCTTGTAGGTAATAAGATCGTTGACTAAAAAATCTTGAAAATGTCATATTAAGTTGATCAGCATAGAATATCATATCACTATAATGTTGATGATATCGAAAGAAAATAACAAAAGCATTAATTAAACATAGACAAAATGGTGTTAAGTTGATGCATAATGGTTTCATTATGACATTACAAGTGTTTATGTTTAATTAATGCTTCAACTTAACACCATTATGGAGCTAAGCCCCACACAAAAAACTAGTAACCTCTAGACAAAATGCTTGTCATATTGATTACGAAGGAAACTGGCAAAGGAATCAAGCTGGAAGATGTTTACCAATTCTATGAGGTTTTTGTCTCTCCTTTAATTTGAGGGAAGTGTTTGCAAGGATTTACAATTTTGAGGTTTTTTTTGGCTAATTACTCAATTTTGTATTTTTGTTTTATTGAAGAGATACGTATTGTGGAGCCTATCAAAGCATCAACAACATCCAGAGTTGTTAAATCAAGTGGTTAATGAGTTTATCATTAAATGAATCGTTCGAAAAGGATCCAAATTTGATTTCTGAGTAAAACAATTCTTAGTCAAACTTGCTTGCCTCGTTGTTGAACTCCGGATTCTAGAGGTCCTTCGCTTAGGAATCAAAGGGTTAACATCCAGAGCTTCTCATGAAATGTACCAAAGCATCGAAATGTGTAGGTTAGGCAAAAAAAAGTCTTTTATTATGACATTGTAATTTTTAGGCAAGAATTGTTAGCAGGTTTTGCTTTTAACACCATGTTAGTTCTTCACTTCTTGTAAGCATAAAACTGCAAGTTCTGGGGAAGCATTGTAACTTTTGCAACACCAATACAATCGAAGAATACGGTGTCTGGGAGGAGGAGAAATGGAAGTGCATTGGGAAGTGGTAAACTATTCGGAAACTGCAGCTCAATTGCAGAAACAGAACACAGTTGGTGCTGCTACAAAGATTGTTGGAGACAAAGAATGGTACAAGGATGAGTCTAATGATTTGGCTTGCAACCAATTGGTGTCTTTGGAACTTGAGAAATAGCATTATGTTCAAATTGATTATACCAACTTGATCTTTGATTTATTATTTTATTTTCAACTAGTGTCTTAATTGAAGAGAACATATCAATAAAAGTTCAGTGAGAATACTCAAACAGTCTACATCAAAATAAACTTGTCCATCCAGTAAACCAACAATACTCAAAATCTCAAACAAGTTTACATCAAAATACAATATCCAAAATCTGCATATAAAAGGTGATCATTTGTCAAAGTATTTGTAAAAAAAAAGCCACAATTAAGATCGTGGTAGCATTCCTAAAAACATCTCCATCATTATAAAAGTCCAACCATTATGTCTCAATCTCAACCTGCAAAAAAAGGACAAAAATTAGAGAGTTAGATTGAAACTCAAATATAGCTATTATCTATACATCAAATTACTTAAAAATGCAGTTCTTATACCATTCTGATTGATGCAACAACCACTTCATCACTGAAATCATTTGTTACATGAACACTAGGGTTTCCGCCTTATCATTATGTGTCCATATCTCGGCAGCCACGACATTACAGTGAAGTTCAGCAAGAAATGCAGAGATTTCATAACGTAAACCAGGTCTGTGTGTGTTGGTTGGAAAATTCAATTATGATGCGCTCTTCGGTAGCTTCAACCCCAGGCTGGGATTGTTTACATTTTTCATGTCTGTACAGATTTAGAGAGGAAGAAAATAAAAATCAGAAACTACAAGATTCTTTTACAGTCTATCATTCAGAATGATATTTAAAGAAACAACTTAATTAAGCATTTAAAAGGCAAGTTAATTATAATTATTATTATTGCTATTTGTACTTTACCTTCCTTTAGCCTGTCACTAGTGAAGAAGGATAGTTACCATCCATGAACCACGCCCCATCAGAGGAGATGTAGGCCTTTGTTATCTGAAATAACTTCGACAGTATCCGCAAGAATCCCATTTTTTTACATTGTCAATCTGCAAAGATATTTCCAACGTAGATCAAAATTTTACACTCACAGTTGGAAAAGGCTATGTTGGTTGTTGTCCTAAATGAATCAAAATTGAAAGTTCATATTGTTTAAATTTGTTGAGTATAAAATTCAGTTAAAAATGTAATTTTTTTGGGGTAAATTCAAAAAATGTTCTTAAGATGCATTTACATCAAACTTTTGCTCACTAAATTTGAACTCAAATCCAATTGTCTTCTCAAATAGTAATCATCGGTAGCACATAACCTTCAAATTACTCTTACACATGAAATCAAAACACACCTTGCATTCTTTGAAGAAACTGTAATATCGGTTCCGGGCATTTAGCAACAGAAAGGGAAGCTAAAAGTCCGGTACATATATCTTGTAGCATTGAAGGTGACTTGTCCTGAACCCACCTCAAATGCTCAATAGCAGTTTGAATCTCTCTTGCATCTGCCAAACATTTCAACAAAGCCACGTGGGATTCTGGGTGTCCTATATCATGACTGAGACTGCAGAGTAATTTGGAAGCAGTTGTCATATGTCCTGCACAGAAAACACACATCATGATATGCTGTTAAATGTCTTAGTATTTGACAAAGTAAAAAAAACATCCAAGCTCGTAACATGCCAAGTTACAAATATTGATTGCAAGAAGGATTTTGAAAAAATGTCCACAGCTGCGACTTGGGCCACAACATCAATATCTTTGATGTCTCCGTGACTTCAACGCATTTTCGATTGAGGCTGCATCAGCAGCATTTAACTGCGATTTTCCACAATATGAAAGATTGCAACGAGACTATGACCTTGATTTAAAACCTTGATTACAAACTATATACATTAATACCTTTCTTGCAGAGTGACAATATAAATGAGCCCAAAATGTCTCCTGCGATGGTGATATCCTGTCTGACAGACTTGCTATAGAGCTCAAAAGCTTCTTCAAGTTTATCTTCTTGGCAGAACCCTTGTAAAAGAAAAGTGTAACTCGCACTATCAGGTTCGACTCCCTTGTCCAACATGCGATTAAACAACGTCTGAGCCTCTTCAATTAGCCCCTCCTCTGAAAACTTGTGAATTAAAACATTATATGTTTTCAAGTTCCCACAACATCCACTCGCAAACATCTCATCCCAGAGCTTCCTTGCAGGGCGCAGTAAATCCTCCTTACAACACGCTTCCATCACATAATTATAAGACGAGACATCAGGATTCAACCCCTTCTTCTTCATCTCCTGAAGAACAGCATAGCCTTCTTTCACTCTCCCAGCTTCGCACAACCACGACACCATCACATTGTAACCCTCGACATCCTTGAAGTAATTTCGACAATCCAAAACACGAAACACCTCCAACAATTCATCCACCTTACCCACCCTACACAAATTCCTACTCAATCTATTCAAACTTGAAACACTCAAAAACATCTCTTTCTCAACAACATAATTAAAAAACATGATTGCCCCAACAGGGTCAATGTCCGAAACAGATTCAATCAACACATTAAAAACATCATTTTCAACAATAAAGTTACCACCAACAATAACCTCCCCAATCATCTTAGCTTCTGAAATCCGCTTCTCCAAAACCAATTCAAATATAAACCCTTTATAATCCCCACTTCTAGGAGCCACACCTAACTTCCTCTTCATCTTCAAAACCTTAATCTCATTAACCACATTCCTCATCTTCCTAAACTCATTAGCAACAACCCAATACGCCATAAAATCAGGCTTCCACCCTCTCTCCCTCAACTCACCCAACATCACCATCGCCTCATCCACTTTCCCAACCTCACACAAACCGTGAACAATCATAACCGCCACAACCGAACCATTAATCTCAAAACCGCATTCCCCAACCTCATCCACTAAACCCAACACTTTCGCCATATCACCCTCCTTACAAACCCACCAAACAAAAACACCAAAACCCAACGTACTAAAACGTACACCCCTAACAATCATTTCATCAAACACTTTACGTGCATTATCAATATTACAACCAGCAAGTGCAGCTAGTAAAGAATTACATATAGGGGCACCCATTTGAGCTATCAATTCAACAACGTCGTTGAAGATTAAAAATGCTTGATTTAAGTTGTTTCGCGCAATGTGGCTTGTTATAACAGCACAAAAAACTGAAGGGTGTATTGGGAAGTTAAAAAATTGAGCTTTTTTAACAAGTTGAATAAGAGAGTGTGAATGTGAATGGTTTTGTGTTAAGGAAAGTGATTTGAGAATGGAATGAAAAGTGGAAGCATTGTGAGTGAAATTGGGTTGTTGAGAAACCCAATTGAAAAAACCTAAAGCGAGAGAATGGTGATTAAGGAGAAAAGGGTCAATGATTGAAGAAACAAGTGATGGTGTTAGATTGTGTTTGAGGTTGTTGTGAATGTTTTGTTCTATTTGTGAGTTCCATGAATAATGATGATGTTTGTGTTTGGTTTTTGTGTTGTTTTTTGAGGTTGTGATTATTGTTCTGCTTATTCTTTTTGCTAATTCTAGTGTTGATGTTGCAGGTTTCATGTTGAACTTGATTTGCGTTTTTTGTTGTGCAGGGAGAATGAATACGTACGAAGAGGATGCACAAACTAATTTAATAGAGTTAGTAACTTTCATGGACGTACTTTGAACAAGTGATGCATGGACTAGACTTTTAAGGATCGTGATAACTTTAAGAATTTTAAATGAAGCAATTATTTATATAAAAAAATCAAATATTTTAATTTTAAATGCATTGATTACAAATATTTTTATAAAAAAATTACAATTTAAAGACCTTAAATAGTGTCTAGAAGCACTTGTTAACATTTCTCAACTTTTAATCATGAATATTACTAACAAATGCTCTAAGAACATTGTTTAAGGAGCCACAAAAAGAAATAATATCTTGAAAATATAAGTCAAACAAATATAAAAGTTTAAACTACACAATTTTCAATGCAAAATTTACTAATTTTGAATGCTTAAACAATACTCTAAGGACACTTGTTAGTATTTTTCTTTTTTTTGTGGTGAACGGAGTTTGAACCCCAGACTTTCCATATATTATGCATTTGTCTCTACCAACTAAGTTAAGTCCACGAGGACGTTAGCATTTTTCTGTAATCATATATATTGATTTTTCAACTAGCACTTTTGTTTATGATGTTTTTATGCTTAATCAAAAGTTTTGGTTCAAATTCTGCCATGAACATGTAGCATTGTTAAATCTTTGAGAGAGTTTTGTCATCTAATATCATCTGGATTTGTCTTTGTAATTACGTTCAGAGGATACCTGATTCATAAAAAACGAAAATTGGCAAGCCTGTTACAAAAAAAAAAAAAAGGAAGGAATAGGGGGTAATAGTCATTTTTGTCCTTGAATGTGTAACAAGTAGGCACAATAGTCCCTCAATGTATCAAAATTTCAAAACAATCTCTGATTGTGCACTATGTTAGTCAAAGTAGTCCCTTACGTTAAAATGTTTCGTTAATATTGGCATATTAGTCTCTCATATACTTATTTATTGTCATTTCAATCCTTATAAATACTTACTTACTCTCATATCAGTCCCTATATGAAAATAATTAATGTCAACATTTATGGACTATTTGAGCTTCAGGAACTATTTTGACTAACGAATGACAAAATGAAGGATGTATTATTTTTAAATTTTGATGCATTGAGTGACTATAATGACTACTCTTTACATATTCATAGACCAAAATGACTATTTCTCTTAAAGAATAGCTAGTAAATTAGTTTATAACGGATAGTTAACATACTAATTTATAATTGATAGTGGATAGTTTATAAGGAATAATTATTAACTTATATCAAATAATTGACAATGAATAAGTTAATTGATAAAGTAAACTTTTTATGATCAAATTTATGTAACGTTGTTTTGCAGGATAATCTTCATGACTAGTGGAAGTGACTTCTTGATCCTATGCATGGCTATTCGGTTCGCGAGGCCTACCAATTCATCACGACACCGGATGAGCCTGTTGACAGGGGTCTTATTGATGATGTTTGGCATAAGCAAGTTCCTTTAAAGGTTTCCGTGTTTGTGTGGCGTCTTTTTCGCAACAGACTTCCTACCAAAGACAATCTTGTGCGGCAGCGAGTTCTTTAGTTAGACGATAACATGTGTATAGGTGGTTGTGGCTCATTGGAGACGGCGGATCATCTCTTTCTAGGCTGCGATGTCTTCGGGAGCGTGTGGTCTCTTGTCTGGTAGTGCTAGGCATTTCTTCGGGTTGCCTCAGGCATGCTTCGTGATAACTTTCTTCAGTTTGGTCATATGGCGGTATGCCGTGATTTACACACACCTCCTTCAAGGTCATTTGGCTAGCTTGTGTCTGTGTCATTTGGAAGGATAGAAACAACCGAGTTTTCAAAAAAATGGCATCAGCTACATCTGATATCCTTGATAAAGTAAAGTTGCAATCTTTCCTGTGGTTGAAAGGAAAACTTTTTACATTTGCATTTGGCTATTATGATTGGTGGTGTTACCCGTTATCATGCATGGGTGTCGTTGTATAATTATCTTCACGTTGTTTTTTGTTTTGGTGGTGCTCCTTTGGTTAGGCATTGGTGACTTTGTACAAACTTAAGATGGCTCATTTTTGCACGTCTTGTGCGAGATGAGTCATTCGTGCTTTTAGTAATATAATTCTTTTGACTTGTTAAAAAAAAGATTAAATTTACAATATTTAGAGGTTAAATTAATTTATAAATATAAAATGACATTAAAATATTTTTTTTATGTTTAATTGATATTTAATTTTTATATCAAAATAACAGGGATAATTAAAAAAACGCTATAAATACTTAAAGTTGCCAATAATATCCCATTGTTTTTGGAACAGAAGAGTCACTCAATAATGTTGCTATGGTTCATTCCCTTGGTCTATATCACATTCTTCATTCCCACCAAACATGATCTTCAAAGTTCTTCCTCAAATTAACATTGAGGACCTTGAACAGAATCCTGAACCTGCAACACAATTGAAATTCATTGTCAAACAATCTATCTCATTTCTGATTGAAGCATTTAAATCACTTATTTGTTGTTTTAGTGTATGTTTTCAACCGAAGTGCATGATATTGCTAAGCAATTCAAACTCTTACCTTTTACTTTCCCCAAGAGCATATTTATTCTCTTTTTTCTCACTATAGTTTACAGAAGCTTATTCATTAGTTTCAAATTACTAGTGAATAAAGTTATCAACAAAAAGCATAGAAGTGAATAGGAAAGGAACCATTTCGAGTATATTAAATCAAAAGGAATTTTAAAAAGTCACAAGGATACAATTGGGGATTTTTTTTTATGTGTGGATAAGATATCTTCTGTGATTAGTATAACTTAATACAAAGTACAGAAACTTACTAAAAATGATGACAAATTTATAAGTTAGTAGAAAGTACAAAGCCTAAGACTAGTATAATAATAGAGAAAAGATGACGGGCACCGTCCATGTAAACAAGTTGACAATAACATATAAAACTGTAGTATTTGAAAATTATTTTTGAAAAGGTTGCAAATTAGCATGAGATGGCAATATGATTGATTCTTATTGGATCTCCATCTTCTCGACAACTGTATATTGGGTCTCCAAAATTACAATGGCAATGCAAATCAATCATATGAATAATACAATAGCCAGCATAAATCTAGAGTTCATGTATGCTACATTTAGGCAATGTTCCATTTAATTTATGTAGGGTCTAGATGCAAGATATTGTGACAAAAAAAATTCAAGGGTTGAGATTTAAAAATTAAATAACAAGTTCTTATTTAATAAAAAAATTTGCGTCATCTTGTTCCCTCTTCCTCTACGCCTGACCACTCCTGCCTCTTTCTCTCATCACATCGTGGTCAACCTCCGTCCACTCCACCGTCGTTAACCACAATGTCCCCCTCTCCCTCTTATTTCCACTCTAGTCGTCACCCCTATCATCCCAACACCGTCTCACAGCCGCCGTCAAAAACTGATCCATCGTTGTTGTTACTGATCTGTTCATACGATTTGTTATGCTTTGATCGCCGTCGTTCCAACCTCCACCATTTTGTGTTTTCAATCCATTAAAATTTGATACAACCCTTTGTAATTTTACAATCATGCTTTTGAAATTAAGTTGGAAATTTTGTTCAAAAGACGTCATTATATCAATTAGATTTAGAAGTAGCAGCTTCCTTACATTTTCAGTAGTACCACGATCACTTTTTAGAATCTGTGAATAGGAATTGGTTTGCAGGGGCGATGGGCGACGATGAGAGGCTATGAGAGGTAGTGGACATGATGTAGGAGGGTTTCTTAGTAATTTTATAGTTTTTTATTTTAGCCAAATCTTAGTAATTTTCTAGAACTTTCTATTATTATTTCGTTTTATTTTATTTCGGCTCAAGGGTTTGTTATTTTTTTCACTAAATAAGTAAAACTTATGTAGCCTAAGAGGCACACTTTTTAATTCAATAAAAATTATTCGAGATTTTCTCTCAATTCTGGTGGATTCCGGAACCCTATTTTCACAAGTTTGTTGCTTGCAAACTTGTTCTTTTCTATCTAGGTTTAGCGTTTGCTAGCCTATGCTCCGTTAGATCAGATGGTGGCGTTGACGTCTAAGATTGACAACATCAACAACAACAACCGCAACTACAACAACAGAAACAATCAGAACAGGAGATGTGAATCAATTAGGGTTCATAATGGAAACAATCGAATTTTTACACAAATATCGCAGTCCGTCGCTACAAGGAGGGAGTCATCTATTTCAAAGACGTCGAAGGTGCCAACAAAGCCTAGTGAAATTTCTACAATTTCATCCAAGAGAGCATCGCTTACTGTTCCACACATCATAATCGAATGGGACAAGGCAAAACGCATAAAAGGTGCAAAGTTGGAACCGAAGAATTCTATGGATTCAAATGTCCAGATGGACGACGTAGAAAAATTGTTTACAGCCTCTCGTGAAGCATCAAAATTTGCGAAAGCCACGGTCAACAGCTATATTAATGGAATACTTCCTGTTTCTGAAAAAGCAAATCAGCCAACACTTGAACTTAACAACTTAAGAAAAGCTTCAATATTGCTTCAGTCAAAACCAGAAGAAAAAGAGGTTGATGCATCAGAGATGATGAGTGACTCTCTCCCTAACTCAAAGTGAAAGCAATCAAGGAACAATCTGTCACCAACAATGTGTTTACGATTTCGGATGAAACTCTTGCATTAAGCTTTTGGTTATCATTCCCGAACTTTGTTCAAGGAAGAAGGTATGGGGTATTTCAAGATTTACTACTGATGTGCAACTAGTCACTGGACATCGCGACTACGAACTGTTTCAAATCAGAAAGAAGTTATTACAAATTCATGTTCTCAATTAGTGCTTCAACTCCATGATTTTTATGATGCTGAGAAGATAAAGATTAGAGTGAAGATTCTTTCTGGTTCTTCGTGTGGTGCAGTGGCTGCTGAAGCCAAGAGAGTGCAGTGAAGTTGGGTTATATTGGACAGAAAATTGAAAGGTGCAGCTGATGCAATAATTGAATTAGATTGTCAACATTATTTTCTTTCTATGAGAAACATATTTGAATCACCCTCACTTAACACATTCAATGCGTCCACACAATCAATTTTGTTAAGTTCTGACAGCCGTCGATGTTTCGATCTCGACAGACCATTATTGTTCTTGTTTTTGCCTGTTTCGATTTCATTTCGCTGTCCATCATGTTTCATGTTAGAAGAATCTCTATCTGATGTGAACAAAGCTAGGCATGGATTAAAAGTTGTGATGCCTAGAGCCAAAGTTCCAGAAGGGTTTGATTATTGGTGCAAAGGAGGAATTCCATGTTTTTGTATTCGTGGGAAGTTTCTCAATGTCTCAATGTTTCTCAATGTTGGGTTGAAAAGAAAAATAGATTTCGTTGGATGCTTGTTGAACTTCACTTGATTATCAACGGTCAATATGTGCCTCCCAAAGGCTATTGCAACTTTAGAATTGAACCAAATCATGTTCTAGTTTGTGATCTACAACTCTTGTTCAACGATGAGGAGTGGTTAAACCTTGATGCGTTACTTCTTAGGCATGAATGGAATCAAGTGCAAATTTCATATGAAGCCTTGTCCAGTACTGTGACACTAAGCAAGTGGGGAGTTTTTGTGTACAAGCAAAGAACTACTAACTTGGAAGAACATGTCCAATTAACGTGTTTTAATTATATTACTTTACAAAAATTCACACCACTTATAGATTGGTCATCTAGTACCACGAATAAAGTCACGGGCAAAAATGAATAATGTAGAAACTAATCAGCATGCTACTATATTTTTTCAATGGGATCCAGGAGGATGGTCTCTTGTTCATTGTAGGATTTAACATGCATGGGAAGCTCTTTATCAGAATAAGAACCCGGGGTCGAGTTCTTCAGAGGTGGAGGAGACTGATGTAGGAGGGTTTCTTAGTAATTTTATAGTTTTTTATTTTAGCCAAATCTTAGTAATTTTCTAGAACTTTCTATTATTATTTCGTTTTATTTTATTTTGGCCCACGGGTTTGTTATTTTTTTCACTATATAAATAGAACTTATGTAGCCTAAGAGGCATACTTTTTGATTCATTAATAATATTCGAGATTTTCTCTCAATTCTGGTGGATTCCAGAACCCTATTTTCACAAGTTTGTTGCTTGCAAACTTGTTCTTTTCTATTTAGGTTTAGCGCTTGCTAACCCTTGCTTCCATATTGCGTCAGGGCATAGGTATGCGATGGGTGGATAGGGCAAAGGTTTGTGATGGGCGGATACGTGATTGAGGTTATTTGTTATTTTTAATTTTTATCAAACATACATTTGTTTTTTTAATTTTAAATCTCAACCGTTGAATGTTATGTTGCAACGTATCTTGCTTCTAGACCCTAAATGGATTAAATGAAGTATTGTCTTAATAGAGCATACCCGAACTCATAAATCTAACAAGCTATTGAAAGAAGGAAAGAAATATAGTTTCAAATAATCCACTTATCCTACTTATTACGTAGAACCATGAACCATCGATGGAGTGAGTTCAAGGTGGCTCATACATTTTATATAAGTTGTTGCACCCGGTTGGCCTACTGGTGTTGGCTTGGGATCTTAGAATGTACTCTACTCAAGATCTCAGGTTTGATTCCCCCACCAATTCTAGTGAGCTATTCGATTCATACAGAGCTCAAGATTTAAATGGCCCCCCCGCAAATAAAGGATGGGATTAGACCCCTCATATTAGTCGATCCTTAAGCCGGATACCAGTTTTAAAAAAAAATATAGATTCAGATAAAAAAAAATGTAACACTAATAATAACAAAAACAAAATCATAGGGGCCATAGAAAATAACCTCACGATTAACTTCTATAGATTGGTTCATGAACAACCTTCTAAACCTCAAAAAGAACATTCGCAGTCTCATATGCCTTGGTAAGTTGTTCCCTGAAGGAGACACAAACTATCGCTATTCATCATACACTTAACAGAAAAACATATTAAACTGGAAATTATCTAGAGAACCAACCGGTCAGCTTTATCAGCAGTATTATGTGAAGCTTGTATATATTTTTTGTAGTAATATGGATAAGAACTTTGCATCTCAAGTGCATCACTTTTCATTACCCTTCCCTTCAAAGTTTGATCATTTTCCTAGCAATTATAGAACATAAAATACAAAGATTTAGCATAGAATTATTTAAATTATGATGGAAATGATAACATGTGCCCTTAAGGCACTTGTTAGTGTACTAAAGATAGAAATTTTGCATCAGAAATTATGTATATTATTGTTTGTTAAAAGAGTTAAAAATTGTTTTTTTCAAGATATAATTATCATCTGAGTTCCTTAACATGTATACTTATAAGTTATAGCAGAAGTTAGCATGACTCATATTATAATAGAGGACCATGGGCATCGAATATTAATAAAGTTAAGGCTTAATTGCACTTTTGGCCCCCTATCTTTCCAAAAGTTGCGATTTTGGCCCCCTAATTAATTAAAATACAAAACAGCCCCCTATGTATTGGATCTTTGGCAATTTTGGCCCCCAAGGCCACTTTTGACTTAGTCTTCGCTGACGTGGCACCCCCTAACTAATTACATGTGGCACCTCACTTAAGGGATGTGGGTGCCACGTCAGCGAAGACTAAGTCAAAAGTGGCTTGGGCCAAAACTGCCAAAGGTCCACTATGCACCACTATTTAAAAACACTGAAAAGGAAAAAAATCACAAGAAGGATGTTACTCTTTCAAGGTGTTGCAGAAGGGCGGTTTTGAATTGGCGAACACCACAACCACTTGAAGTTCGGTCCAACCTGTGAGCTTTCTCAAAAGCGTAAAAGTGACCTACAATACAATAAAATCGATAGCACCAAACACATCATAACATAACATGACGTATGAGTAAATCATTTATCAAACACCTGAATTTTTTTTTGTTGTATTAAAAAATTTCAAGGTGTAAATGTTGACCTGGTGAGTTACTCTATAATGTATCATTGTAACAATGAAAATGGAAGAGAATGGAGGTTGAAGAAACACTTACATAAATAAGCAACTCTGGGATGAGTCTTCTCAACTTCATTAGCAACACGAAGAATGGGTGCAATTTCAGCGAGAGACGGATGGACAGCTTCACTGTCAAATATTGACTCTCCAAGATTCCTTGTCGTCTGCCTCCATTGAGCCGCTGTGGTGGTGGTTCCGATGGCCCCGGTCCCATTGAAGACGACGATGACATTCTGAGATTAAATCGAACTGTCTTGCACACAATAAAACAATCAAAGCAAAGGAAAACTCAAAGATGAATGGAGAGAGAGAGTAAGAGAGGGAGAGGGAGAGAGAGGTAGCGTACCAAAGGAAAGAGAAAACGAAAGGGAACTGAGAATGCAGAGAAAGAGAGAATTTAGGGTTTGTTGAGTTGAAGGGAAGAAACCCTAAGGCTCTGTTTGGATAACCTAAAATTAATGGAGCGGAACGGAGTGGAACGGAACGGGATGGAACGGAACGGAATGCAACAGAATAAAGATTCCATTCCATTGTTTGGATACTTTATGATGGAATGGTACTAATTTTCCACCCCATTGTTTGGAAATTTGACGGAACGGAATGAATTATAATTTTTTATTCCAATTTTACCCTTTATTTAAAATAACATAAATATGTTAAATTCTCAACTCATTTAAATCAATATGTTGTTATTTTAGCATCATTTGTGAGTAGCACCTACACATGCAGTTTGTCCACTTAAGAATTGTTCCTAACACTCCATGGCATGCAAAGTTGAATTGTCAAGAATTTCAAAATTTGAAACGTGGTAAAAATGAACAATACTTGGACGATAAATTTTTGGAGTTGGCTAAAATAAAGAAGTCGCAGAGATGTCCAAATTGCCCTATCTATGTCAAGAGAAGTGATGGATGTGAACACATGAAATGCAGGTTTATTTTGTATTCAACATTCTCATAACTAATCTTTATCATTTTCACATGTAATTCATTATTGCATCATATTGACATATTATATGATAAAAAAACAAAATACTATACCAGCTCTATTTTCTTCAAGTGTAAATGTAACTTCTGCTACCAATGTGGAAAGAAATGGAAGCATGGGCATTTATGCCAAGAGAGAATATATTGATGAGGAGATGGAATAAAAAGGCTGATGAGAAAAAAATGAGGACAAAATGGTAATTTTATTATTAATGTGTTCCATTCCATTGGATACACCCCAAATTGGGTGGAATGGAAAATTGAAGGAATGAGTGGTATTGGATGGAATGCGTTCCATCCCACTCCATTCCATTCCATCCATTTTTTACAAAACCAAACAATGGAATGTGGCTTCATCCCACTCCATTCCATTCCATCCCACCACTCTCCACCAATCCAAGTATAGCCTAAAAGTGAGTTACTATTGTCCGTTTCAGACACCAGTCGCACACAACACAATTCAAAAAACACTTTTCTATTTTTCTTTTTTCAATTCTTTTTCTTTTATAACTGCTAGGAAACACAGCAAAATAATTCGTATTTTTTTTAATTGTATTATTTTGTTTTTTTTAAAGAATTGTATTTTTTTTTACACAAAACAAACGACATTCATTTAAATTGATAGAGTACATCGATGCAATACAAATTCGCTAAAAACAAAAAGGATGAATCGGTGAACAAACTCACTACATCCATGTTAATAGCATAAAACGGAAAAGTACATAAGCCTACAAATATGACTATATTAAAATCTCTGGAATAGCCATGCCTCCGGATATGCAACGTTGATGACGCCAAAGTCATTGGTTGGATCTGCACTTGGTCGAAGCTGATCTGACAATCTGAATCGAACAAACACCTGAACAAGGGAAAAGACAAACAACGTCGCACAAAGACGACAAACAAAACAGCGTCGCACTAAGATGACGAAATCACAAAAGAAAAACCTAATTCGATTTGAAAATCACTTATTTAAATAGAAAGGAAGGAGAAAAACGATTTAGAGGGGTGATTTGAGGTCAAAAATTGACCATAAACCACCCCTCTTTGGTGGATGAAGGAGAAGAAATTAAGGTTTCAGCCGACGGCTCACAAAAGAGAGAGGGGGAGAGAGGGGAAGGAAGGAGTTTTTTTTTTTTTTAAAGAATTGTATTATTTTGTTGTGTATATTTTATTGTATTATATTGTAAAAAAAATTGAGAGATTATATTGTAAAATGTTGGTTTTAGTTAATTCATCATATGGGTTTTTAAATTTAAATTCTTTAAAATAATTAACTTATTAAGGGTAAATTTGTAGATCTAAAAACACTTGGATGAGATAATAAGTGATTTCTCTCAATATATCCAAAGGTTTTAGGTTCGAATTCATGGACACATTTGTCACCTATTATGATTCTATCCGACTCAAGGAATTATTTTCTGTAGTTGCGCGAAGAGAATATCTGTTCTAAAAAAAGATAAATTTGTAGATAATTTTTTTAACTAAAATAATCAATTTTCATATAATTTTGGATTTGATTTAGATTTAGAATTAAACTTAAATGTAATGAATTGAGTTTGGAAAGGGTGATTTTGTTCAAAAAATATTCAACCAAAAAACAGTTAATTGGTGATTAAATTTCTTTTTTTCTAAATAAAAGATGTTTATAGCATTTCATTAATAATGATATTGTTAGTTCACAAACTCTAGGGTGGAGTTTATTCAGAGACAAGCAAATAAGGTCGCTCATGTTTTGGCACGAGAGGCCACATTAGTAGCTAGTCCCACCATTTATTATCAAGTACCCCTTTGTATTGACGATTTTATTTTTAATGAGGAGTTTATAAGCATCTCTCCTTCAAAAAAAAGATATTGTTATGAGGGATATTAAAATAAATAGTGGGACTAGTTGATAATGCAGCTTCTCTTACTAGAGCATGAGCCACTTCATTTGCTTGTTGCATGTTGAACTTCACCCAAGAGCTTGTAAATTGGGAAGTGAAAAGTCATTTACACTCTGAAATACTATGACCAAATTACGAGACATCAGACCTATTGGAGTGAAAAACACCATTGGTTGTTTTGGAATCCACCACAAAATCGACGATATCCATCTGCATGTCACTTACCCATTCTAAAGCATAAAACAAACCTAGCGCTTCACCTACAAAGACAGGACATATAGGAGAAAAAGGAATAGTTTTTGCTAGAACAAAAGCTTTGTCATCATCATGTACAAGCATGTAAATACTTGCACGATTACAAACCTGTGAAAAAGAAGTATTTATGTTGCATTTCAATCTATCGTTTTTGGACGCTGCCAACGCACATCAGAAGCCACACCTGAGCAGGAACTCGACGACACCGTACTTCTAGTGTTCAAAACCATAGAAGCTAACGTGCTCTATCCACAACATTTGCACCTTAACTCATTTTAACTCTTCCAAAGTTTAAGGTTCTGATGTTTCCAAAGACTCCAAAGAATAGCTACCATACGTTGAAGATGTTCTTGTGATAAATATTGCAAGAAGGAAAATATAGCATATATAGTCTTTGAGTTGGGGCGACAGAATGTCTATGAGTCATCTCGATAAATTTTTATTATCTGAGGATTGGTGTGCTCAATGGCCCAACTATATTCAACAAGCTTTGGTCTATGGCCTTTCTGATCACTGTCCAGTATTTTTATCAATTAATGTGGATAATTGGGGACCTCGCCCCCAACGTATGTTAAAATGTTGGACGAATCTTCCAAGTTACAATCAGTTTGTGCAAGAAAGAAAGGTGAAACTTTTTTCAGGTTGAAGGGTGGGAAGAATTTGTGTTAAAGGAAAAACTTAAGAAGATCAAAGGGTGTCTGAAGGCTTAGAATCAGGACCATTTTACAAATCTTGAGGGTCGTATCAGCGAGGTAAAGGACCGCATTTCTTCCATTAGTGCTAAAGGGGAGGGTATCGATTTAGATGTGGATGAGTTAGAGGAGCTACATTCTTTATCAGATAATCTCTTTTCTTTGTCTAAAATGAACACAACCAAGCAATGGAAACAATCTCCTTAGACTTGGCTGAAGGAAGTAGATGCTAATTCCAAAAACAAACAAAAAAATCATGGAATTATGTCATCTAGGCGACACTCCAATGCTATTATTTCTTTATCAATTAATGGGTCCCAAGTGGAGGGCGTGGATGGTGTCAGAGGAGTAGTTTTCAATCACTTTGCCACCCACTTTAAGGCAAGTGACTATAATAGACCAGGAATTGACAATCAAAATCTTAATTCTTTAAATTTGGCTCAATGTGGTGAATTAACGATACCTTTCATCCTTAAGGAGGTGAAAAATGCAGTTTGGCACTGTTTCAAGAGTCTAGGACTAGATGGAATCAACTTTTGTTTTACCAAGAATTTTTGGGAGGACCTGAAAGATGATTTCATGTATTTTTTTTGTCAGAATTTCATAGAAATAGGAATTTGTGAAAGGCATCAATGGTACCTTTATAGATCTCATTCCAAATGTGGAAAATCCACCTCATGTGGCTGATTTTATGCCGATATCTTTGGTGGATTATTTGTATAAAGTTTTAGTTGAAGTCCTATCCAATAAATTGAGAGGAGTGATGGGAAGTTTAATCTCAATAAGCTTTTATTATGAGGAGGTAGATTCTTGACAGGATCCTTATAACAAACGAGTTGGTGGGTGATACCTGGGTTTTAAAAAAAAAATGTTTCTTTTTAATGTTGATTTTGAGAAGGCTTTTGATTCACTTGATTGGAGATACCTAGAAGCGGTAATGTTAAAAATGAAATTTCCTACACTTTGGCGTAAATGGATCATGGAATGTATTACCACTGCTTCAGCTTCAATCCTTGTGAATGGAAGTTCAGCTGAGTTTAAATTTGAAAGAGTTTTACGCCAAGGTGACCCGCTCTCACCATTTCTTTTTTACTAGACGTTGAAGGTCTTAATGTTTTAAAGAAATCACCTTTGGAGGTCGGCCTTTATACTGAGGGTTCAGTTGGGAGAACATATATTATCTTCATATCTCATTTGTAATTCTTAGATGAAACTTTGCTTGTGCCCTCCAAGAGTTGGGCGAATGTCAGAGCGATGAAAGCAGTGCTTATCCTTTTTGAATCATTTCAGACCTTAAGGTAAATTTTAATAAAAACATGTTAGTTGGTGTTAATGTGGCCGACTCTTGGTTGAATGAGGAAACATCAGTTTTAAACTGTAAAATGGGCCATTTACTTTTCCTCTATTTAGGCCTTCCTATTGGCGAAGGCATATCTAGGCCTTGCTCCATCGTATTCAATCTAGACTGACAGGTTGGAAAAGTTAAAAATATTTCTTTTGGTGGATGATTGGTTCTCCTTAAATATGTCTCGTCCTCTCTTCTAGTCTATTTTTTTTCCTTCTTGAAGGCTCCCACATGTATAATTTCTTCTATCGAATCTATTTTTAATTATTTTTTCTAGGGGAAGTGAGGATTTTAGAAAAATAGATTGGATCAATTGGAAAACAATTTGTTCAAAAAGGGAGTATGGTGGTTTGTGGGTTAGGTGGTTAAGAGAATTTAATATTGTTTTACTTAGTAAGTGGTGTTGGATGTTGAGAAAGGAGTGTTGGTGTTTATGGTAGAGTCCTTTCAACTAGATATGGTGAAGATGGAAGAAAAATTTGTGAGGGGGGAGGGGCTTTAGTTTGGTAGCATAATTTAACCAATATAAGAGATGGTGTTGAGTTGGGAGTTGGAGTGTGGATCGACGAGAACATTTGGCGTGAGGTGGGGGACAAGAATTCAACTTTATTTTGATGTGATCCTTGGTTAGCTGGGGTTATTTTGAAGGATAGATTTAGCTGTCTTTTTTACCTTCCTGAGTTTAAAATGGTAACATTGGCTAATATGCAGTTGTTAGGTTGGCGAAGGGGGTGAAGCTTGAAAATGGCGTAAGAGGTTGAGGGAGTGGGAAGATCAGTTGGGGGAGTGTTGTGTTTTGTTGCATCCTATTGTTTTGCAAGAAAATGTCAATGACAATTCTCTAGGAAAATAACATGTCTGAAAAAAATTACAATGTCGGTAGCGTGTATAACTTCTTGCACTCGGTGGATCAAATCATTACAGCTGATGATTATAATTTTATTTGGCGTAAAAAGGTCCTTTGGAATGTAAGTATCTTCAGGGTAGAGTCTTCTCTGAAATTACATTCATACAACTGACAACTTAATCATAAGAGCAGTAAATACAGTTGCTACTCAGCTTTGTGCGGGTGGTTGTGGCAAAGCGGAAGACGTAGATCATCTATCTATTCACTGTGATTTTTCTGTCAACTTTGGAGCGGTATATTAAATTGGTTAGGCTTCTTTTTGGTTACTCTGTCGCGGCTTTCAGATCATCATCTTCAGTTTGGTGCTTTTGGAAGTTTCTCAAAAAACAAAATCGGTCAATAATTTTTTTGATTTGGTTATCAACATTTTGGATCATTTAGAATGAAAGAAATGCTAGAATCTTTCGACAATAAGTGGAAACTTTACAACACCTCCTTGACCAAATGAACTTCAAACCTTTTGGTGGTTGAAGGCACATCATGTTCATTTTGCTTTTTATTATCATATGTGGCGGCTCAATCCTTTAGTTCCTTTTAATTTGGTTTTCAGCCAGTCAATTGTTTTTGTTTTGGTTGTATTTGACACTTTTCCTTTGATTTTCTGGCATATCTTGTGCTGGGAAATCAAGGTTGTTTGATCTATATATTACATTTTAACTTCTATAAAAAAAATCCTCATCCAACTATTGTTTATCTAACATTCTTATTATAAAATCGACAAGTATTCTCTCTACATATCCAAACCACATAAGTCTATTTTCTACCGTAGGTTCTATCCCAATTCTCTCTAATAACATTTCTAATTGTATCTCATCTAGTCTTACCACACATCCAACACAACATTTTCATCTCGGTTACACTTATTTTATTATCGTGTTTGTTCTTTACCCTTCAACATTTTGTTCAATACAATCTCTCAAAAAAAATTATGTTCAATACAACATCATCGGTCTTACAGTTGTCCGATAAAATCTTCCCTTCAATTTATGTGGTACTTTCGTATCTCATGAAACACCACAGACTCTTGTCCATTTCAACATGTTAACTTGAATTTGATTATTACACCCTCATCTATATCTCCAACGTTTTGTACTACGGACCCAAAATATTTAAAATGTGTGGCTTGTGGTATGATATAATCTTGAACTTTCACTGCTAAGGTAGAAATACTTCACCTTTTGTCGATAAAAATTAAGTGCAAATCTTTTTTATCCATACGAAGAAAAAAAAAAAGATACAAAGAACAAATCGATATTATTTACACCTGTCTCTCTTAAATTTTCTTTATATGTTATAGACACCTTCTCTAATTTTAAAATAGACACCGACCTCTCTTATGTTCACATCAAATAGATAAGCATATCTCTTGTCTCTTAACACCGGTTATCTTTCCTTTAAAATGCAAATAAACATGAAGTTATAGTCCTCGCCATCTTTAACCATTCAATAGATTTCCTTTTTTTAAAATATTCTCTTCCCATTGAATCAATTGAATTACTTACTCAACTCTCTTCAACATCTCCCGCAGTAACAGACCAAGCACCCTCTCAATCATGCAAGATGCTCTAAATTTTCGTGAGTCTGAACCAAAGCTTCACCCTACATTAGAAGCATACAAACCAATTTAAACACAAAAATACTATACGTAACAAAAACAATTTTTCATATGAACAAGATTAACTACAAGCCAATTATTTTATTTTTGGTTTTATGCTTTATGAATCCCTAAATTTGTTGGGAATTTCGAAAAAGGGGTTTTGTGTGAAAGTTGATTTGAGTTCATTTGCTTTTTATTTTTGTAAAAGTTGTGATTTGATGATAAAATTGGGAATACTACCTGGGCAGGAAAAAAAGTTAAAGAAGGTATATAAACATTAGTATAAATCAAAAAAACAATTTGAATAGGGATACAATGTCACAGCACAACTGCTTGTGTCATTGCTAGAAAAATTGGATTAATATTTGTTAAGCCTAATTGGTAGCACCGCCGCAAATACATTCAACCATTTAGAGACTGGCAATTCACAATGGTTAACTGAGTTAAATTGAGGGGAAGTTACTGTATTTGAGAAATTTTTGTCACATTTATTTAACCGAAACTTGGGGGAGGTCATTTAAACTTTCCAATATTTTAATGAACAAATTAGTTTTGTTTTTTCAAGATTTTCTTCATCATTTGCACAAATTATTCATATATTTAGCTTAAATTCCTTCCATCAGCCGTAATATCTAAACAAGCAAATGGATCCCTTGTAATACAAAGATCAGCAAAAAAATAATCAAATAATTAGACTCAAGTAATTAAAGAGCTTCCTACTGAACACAAATCATTCAAAAGAACCCAAGTCGATTCATTCTTTGTGAAAAGAATTCCAGGCTTTCCTTACCTCGCAACAGAAACTAAGAATTTTTTACTCTAATTTGAAGTTTGCCAATGATAAATTGAAGAAGGATATCGTACGAGTGAAGATAGAGTTCATGGTTAAGCAGCTGAGAGATTTGGCTGTTTGCCAATTTATGCATTTTCTATTTTTCTATTCAGATGCAGTTTTATTTTGGATTGGTTTGAATTTAAAATTCAATGGTGGTAATGACGAATCATGCCTTTGTTTGTATGTTTCAGTGCTTTAAATTTCCATTATTTTGATCTGCACGGTGTCATTTGTAAGTTGTAACAAAGTCACTTATTTTCATAACAAAACTACTAATTTATTTGGCCGCTATTAATTTTATGTTGTTGAAGAACGAAAATAAATTAAAAATATGGAACAGAACACGACAAATAAGATCCGAAATTACATTTTGAAACATGAAAACCATGGAATTCGCCCAAGATTTATGAATAATAATTTATTAGATTTATCCGTGCACCATTAATAATAATGAAACTTAAGATTATTTAATTGATGAAAAAACTAAATCATATAAGTAATATAAAAACTCCTAGAAATAAGATAGAATCCTAAATTATAATAAATAAAATTGATCAAATAATTAGTAAAAAAATATAACACGTTGATGCGTAGACCGTCTTCCCGTATATCTTCTCGGATAATTTTTAATGATTGGCTATGTGGTTGTCACATACTTCTCTACTAAAAAAACATATCTTATCGCAGAATTTTTAATGATTAGCCATGCATGTGGTTGTCATGTGCTTCTCTACTAAAAAATACATCTGAACAAATATAACACTCATAAGCAACTATTCTTTGACAAACAAGACCACCCCAAGCACATGATCGAGCACATCCACAACGAACACATCGTTCCCTTCGATGGACATTCAAAGCATTAACACTTGGGAAACTATGTCCACAATCAAAGCAAACATGAAACACTGTTAATGATTCTTAAACAAAAAATATGAAGAAAATACCAAAAATTGTTGGCAAACAAAGTTTATGTAGTGAATTGAAGTGTGAGGTAAGTCACAAATTTATATTGCATACAATAAGAGGTTATATTTTTAAACAGTATATCCAAGCGTACAAGACAAAATTAATTTTAAAAGTACACACTGTGTGTGTGTATATATATATATATATATATATTCTTTCAAAAAATATATATATATTTTTGAAGAAAATATATATATAAATAATATTTTTGTCGATTTAATTAAAAATTATTATCATCATCATATTATATATCAAATATTATTAAAATATAAATATATTTTTTGAGGAAATTATTAAAATATGAATATATTTCTAAACATGATCAAGATTGAAAAAAGTAATATATGATATCTAAATTTAAAAAAAATTATCATAATATTTTTTGAGATAATCTCTATGATGAGTTTTCTAAAAAACAAAAAATGAATAAATTTACATAGTTTGAAAAATTATTCTTTTGAAATAAGACCTAATTATTTTGAAAAGAACACCTGCGCCGTCGACCTCCTCCTCCCCTTTTGATTATTGATTTTTGAACCCTTTTTCCTCCTCCCACCACCAACAGAAACCCTTTTTCCTCCTTTAATATCATAAGCTCTCTGTCTTCATGTAGCCATCGTGTGGATGGTGTGCTCGCCTCACCGTCGCATCACCTCTACACCCCGAAGGTGAGGCAAGGCTAGATCCGGTGGTTTTTTGCCGCCGCTGGTAGTTTCAGGACGGTTTATAGCCTTCGGCGCTTTTGCAGTCGTTGATGATTTAACCTATGGATCTGTTAAAACCACCTCTACCCCCTTATCAGTTGTGGTTGTTGGTATGTTCTTGTTGAAAGAAATGGGAAAAAGATGTAGAGGAGTGATTCTAGGTCAAAAACTAACCTAAACTACAAGGCTGATATTGACTCGGTCTACGCTGACGTGGCACCTAAGTGAGGTGCCACGTGTTATTTTTTATTTTACTTTTTTGCCTTGAGGGGCCAAAACTAATACAGTTGCAAAACTTAGAGGGCTGTTTTGTAGTTTTTTTCTTAGGGGCTAAAATCGCAACTTTGGAAAAGTTAGGGGGCTAAAACTGCAATTAAGTCTTTATTATTTTATATATTTTCTTTGTAGATGGATGATCATTTTAGAGAAGCAAAAACATCAGCAGGAATGGCACCTCCAGCATTGTAACGATGAAGACCCACACATGAACTAGCTTAACTATAATTTTTTCTTTTTTTTTCCTGTGTAACTTTCATTGTTTGTTTACTGAGCTACATTAACTTCATTTTCCTTTTTTTTTTCTGTGTAATTTTCATTGTTCATTTACTTTGTACAGGAAAGATTAAAAACGAATATTGAAAGGGAAAATCTCATGGCTTACAATATCTTGGTTAATTTTTGTGTCGCAATTGTATTTTGATGGAGGCTCATTACCTTTAGATTCCATTTTTAATTTGTATTGTCTGTCATTTGTATATATAATTTCTATGTGTAGAGTATGCATGATCAGTCAGTCTTCTATTGAAAAAACAATATTTGGGAGATTCTAAATATTACTATTGTGATATTTATTCTATCATTATTTTACTCATATTAACTTAAATTTTTATTGTCAAATTAGTGATAAAATTTTAATAGGACAAAGATTAGCATTGACTCCCTCTATTCCTACATAAAAGATAAAGTTGAATCAACAATATATTTGGTCCTTTTTTTTGTCAATAATCTCACTATTTTTGTTTCTTATATAATTTATTAATTTTTTTAATTAATTAAATTTGTTATACATCAATAATTAGTTACACATGAATAGATTACAAACGGGCAACAAGCTGCACCGCTAAGCCTTTTTCAATAGCAAAACCAATCCAAAAATTAAAATAATAAACTCTCCAATCTTAATTTATCACATTTTGTGTTATAGTTATTGAATTTATTTTTTATTAAAGCTTAATAATCATCTTATTTTAATGTTATTTTTTTTGTGTTGTTTGTAGACATGAAGTATAAAATATATTATTTTTAACTTGATTTAAAAAACAATTTTCCCAGTGCGGTGCACGGGTATACACACTAGTGTGTGTATATATATATATTATGAAATAAAAAAATAATGTATTTCTTTTACGCTTGCCATGCATGTGTTCAGATTTTCAAGGTTGATGAGCTCTTGATAGTTCATATCCCTTGAATTTTCTATCTATCTTGTTCGTTTGCTATTAAAACTTAAAAGTGAAGTATTGTGACTAAACCAAATTGATTCTTACAAGTTGTAATTCATATGGTTTTTTCTTACTAAGCATGATCAAGTCGTAAATACCTATTTGTTTTCAAAAGGGGGCTGTTTTGTTTTTTGCACGATCATGAATTATAAAAACCCTGGTTAACCTTCTTAACTGTACTAATCGGAGGATTAGTATTTCTCGTCTTTGATCTAAAGGGTTCTTTTATGGTAAGAAGATATTTTAGATTAACACGTGATTTAAAAGCTAAAAGTGGGAAAGTATTAGGGTGAATCGAAGAGAACAATTCCACGTACTATTGACGATGGTTAAATGGAGGAGGTGGCCTTAGGAAAGCGGAATCAATATCTTGAATAATGAAAGAGATGGTTACCTAAGACCGCCACAAACCTCGCTTGACTTCATTGTACATGTACATCAAACAACAAGAGATCTGTAATACTCCTTATCAACTTCTGATGTCTCACTTAGTTGATCGATACGATAATATTAAGATCAGAAAGTGGGGTGTGATTGTAAATCTAGACTTATGTCTAGAAACTAGCTTCTACGAATGAACTTATTTCAGATTTCTTACATGATTTTTTTTATGTCTAGCAGCTATCTAATATTTACAATGAATTGGGAAAATTTCATTGGATTTCTTGCAAAGCAAGTTAATAAGTGTCTTATACAAACGAAATCAAGTACATTTGACTCCTTATCATGTGGAGAACCACCTTGTGTGTCACAAACATTTTTTTGATGAAGATTAGTCACCACTAAACGACGGTAGGAAACTTCGTGTACATACTAACATGATAATCAAATTTACGATTTCGAGGGTTTTTGTCTATTCAGTCAAATTTAATTTCTTAAAAAACAGAGGTGTTATGGTCTCTTCAGGGTATATTTTAAAACAGGGGTGTTATGGTCTTTTCAGGGTGTAACAAGAGTTTTAAAGGGTGTGTGAATAGAAAAATCAAAACTTGAACTTGGCAGAGGCGGTGTAGATATGTCTGTGCTGCTTCATTTTCCCATTTATTGAAGACTTATTACTTCTTTGTCTTCTCTTCTTCCTCTTTATCTAGCTACTTATCCTAATACAACAGCCATTCAAAGTTTGATTCCACTTTGTCACATGGCTTCATCATGGTTTCTTAAACTGGCTTTCAAATGCCTTCATCATTTTGCATGGTATATCTCTCCTTTCTTTGCTTCATTTTTATTATTCTTTTTTTCTTGGAAAAAAAAAACTTATGTTTTCTCATATATCTTCACATTATCAGCTTCATGTATAAACTATAAAGTAGTATAATGGTTTGTTCTTCTTGATCCTTTTTCGCCTCCGTTTCAATGCATGCTAATCAACACTACCCTTCTTTTATTTTCTTCATTTCTTTCTAGGCCTCTTCTTGCTCTGGTGTATCCTATGTGAGTTCTTGATCTTGGTGTTTTGTGTATTGAAAAAGTTGCCACCTTTTAGATTCTTGTTCTGACATTTTGGTTTGTTATATGCTCTTTTTTGTATTTTGTGACTACCGTTTTTGGAAAGGTGTGCTTCCATACAAGCAATCGAGACTGATTCCAGTACAAGAACTAAGGATTTGATCTCATATTGGATACTTCTTTCCTTAATTTACCTCTTTGAGTATGCTTTTATGAGCTATCTTCTGTGGTAAGTTGCCTGCCCTCAAATATGGAAAGAACCTTGGTATTACCACCATAAGTATAACATGTCTTGATTGACGGTGAATTTGGTGAAATCACGGACACTGTGGTTTTGTTGAATCTTGATAGTTTAGCTTTTGCCAAAATTACAATGACGTACCTGGGTTCTCCCAAATTCACCGGCAATTCAAATATGTACTAAGAGACCAAGTCCATTTTTTCACTCAGAATGAGTACCTGATTTGAACTTGAGATTAATCAATGCACTTTTAAATTTGTGCCAAATTTTTAATCGAGATTATTAGGGCATGAAATTCCTTATGGGATGTCTTTTTCCCCATAAGAAAAGAAATGTTGCAAATGACACCCTTTTGATGTTATTTTCAAACCAATATTCAAGTAGTTTTTAACTACTTCATTACCATGTCTGACATCAGATTTCAGCTCTGGCCGTACATTAAGCTAGTGATCGTCTTATGGCTCATCATACCGGATTTTGGACGAACTACTTATGTTTATAATAACCTTATTCGCTCTATGATACCGCAAATAGTCACATGGAGGTTAAATAGCTACTGGAGAGATTGTTTTGCTGAGAAAGATAACTTTTTATTGCATGCAGAGAGATATATGAAAGAGAATGGAACTGAAACCTTACAGGAACTCATTGCTAGCAAGGTAATTACAGCTAAAAATGTCAAATTACTATAACTCTAGAAGAATTATATAGGGAAGCATTTATTTGTATATGATAACTCTATATCTGCATTGGCAATTGAAAGTTTTAGCTAATTCTGTTTTTCTTTTTCTGGTATTAAAGAACACGATGTTTATGCCTGATGCAGAAGTGACAAATGAAATCATAGATACTAATAGTAAAGAAACACTAAAGGTACAATTTTTTATGTTAAGTCAGTTGCAATAGTTTTTGCTACAAATTCTTGTATGAGTCGATTCTACCGGTCTTGGTCTCATGGTGACATTTAGAGTACTTAATGAGAGCTTGATCTTGTGCAGCGAAATGGAGAAAGACTCAAAATAGAATACAAAGACATGAAAGATTTGGAGGCTATTGAGAAAAAAGATTTTCCTGCAACCAAGCAAGTAAGGATTCATTCATATATAGAAATCTCCCAAGGACAAATATTTTTTTTAGACTTGAGCAATGCTAAGAGGTCATTTGTGAAAGGTTTGGGCTTACAAGTATATGTTTATAGATTTACTGAATGTGGTCATGATATTTGTTACCATTGTTGGTACTAGACAACCTATGCTGATATTCTGGAAAGTCAAAAACCATCATCATCAATAGAAGAAACCAAAGGAACAGCGGAGAGTGACACCGCTAGTGGGGAGCTACCTCAAAGTTCTGCTACACAGAAGGAAGTACAGAAACAGTGGACTTGTGCTTTATGTTTTGTAACAACATCGAGTGAGAAAACTTTGAATTCCCACCTCAATGGGAGGAAACACAAGGCTAATTGTAAATTAGCTTTGAAAGCGATAAGCCTGCATGAAGAACCCTTTAGGAGGATTAATTCCAAAATAATATGTATAGTCTGCAATGTTTTGATTTCAAGTGAAGAATACATGGCCTCTCACTTAATAGGGAAGAAGCACTTGTCTAAAATTCAAACTTGAAAGTTGCTTTAGATAACCTTACCACAGGGATACATTTTGCTTGAAAGTTCAAAAGGAAATTGGTGTAGCAAGCCTTCTTCACTTATAACAGTTGTACCAAAACTTTGCTGATTTTCAAATGGAAAATGATCATTAGTTTGAGTATTGTTATTTTTGGTACAACAAACAATAAAGAAAGGCACGTATCACTATGTGTGAATGTTTTAAGAAGTCAACAAACTCTTAATCTGCTATTTGGCGGAAAACATAGAGGTATAGACCAATCACGCGAGTTCATGTAATTGTTATTTGTAATGTAATACAAAAATCGTTTTCCTATTTGCTTTTTAACTTGGTAGTCGAGATCCATTGATTGATTAATATGAGAGACCAATTCCACCGTCCACTGGTGAACCCAATTAAAGTCAAAATAGAGAATAACTTACAATCAGGGCCGACGCTTTGGGGTGCAAACAGCTCTACTGAGCTGGGCCTCCCGAATTTGGAGGTCCAAAATATATTTTTTTATTTGTACAATACGTGAAAAAGCATAATATATACTAAATGCGCCCATCAATATCAGAATAATGAAAATGGCTTGGTGGTAAAGACACTTAGTGTTCATTGTTGATAGATGTTGGTGGTCAACTCCCTAGTTGTTAGATTTTGATTGTTTTTACTATAATTATTTTTTATGGATGATTGGGCCTCAATTTGGGCCTAATTTAATATGGATTTGAGTTCTAAATATCCTTAATACTATATTTTCCCTTAAAAACACAATATATCTTTTTCCTTAATTTTTTAAAAACACTTGAAACATTTTTCTCTTAAAAAAAAATTAATGTTTTTTTTCTTCTAGAGGGCCTATCTTTACAATTAGAGCCGAGCCTTTAATTTTGTAGGAACGGCCCTGCTTACAATATGGACTAGCCCACAAACATCATTTTCCTATTAGTTTCGACGGCATTGCACGAATCAGCACAAAAAGTATTTTTTTGACATTTTATCCAGTCTCTTATGTGACTTGCTATATTTACATAGCTGTTTTTGTACAAAATATTTTCTACCAAAAATATTAGTGCTCTTCCAAAATCTGAGCCAGGGCCCAGGTGACTTGGTAATGGACAGGATCAATTATCGGCTTCTTGGGTGGAAAGGTTGCCTAGCCGTGCAGGTAGAGTAACTCTGGGTAAACGTGGTGCCTCCAAAAATTACTTCTTCAAAACATGGATTGAGTATCCTCAACTGAAGTGGTTACGTTAGGTGATGCCCTCTTGCATCAATTGTGTCATGTTTTCCATTCTCACCTGCACCACTTTTTAACTAAATTTAGTGTTTTTAAAACAGTGTACATGTGTTGGTCCAAAAAAAAACAATGTACATTTGTGTTTGATTAATTTTTGGAGTGGAAATTGCCTACTCTTTGCAAGGCCTCGATGATGAAAATATTCAAAGTTAAAGTCGGTTTGTTTATCTTTTTAGTAAAAGTTTGGTATAAGTTAGCCTACTTAAAATAAATAATCTAACATATTTTTTAAAAAGGTTTTTCTATCATGTGCAAATTTGCACATGTTAAGAAGTTTAAAGTAGTAACTTTGACTTGGAACTTGTATTTTTTATATTAAATATGTAACTTTTAATCAATAATTGTTGGTTTTCAATGAAAAGATACTACTTTTAGTTACCTTAACATGTGCAATATTGCACATGTTAGACAAACCCGTTTTAAAAATGAAAAATGCTAACTTGTGCCCTAAGGACACAAAATAAGGATCTAAAAATAGAATTAAAAAATAAATGTTCCATTGAAAAAATAAGTTTGTAAGTTTTTAAGATTATGAATGCACAATTTTCAAGATTAAATTTCTACATTTAGTTTTTTTATCTTGTGTCATTAGGGCAGAGGTTAGCAAGTCCCTTTTTAAATAGACTATAGATTTATAGACCAATGAGATTAAAATCTAACACGACCTTTTGGAGAATTTTAAATTCCATGGCATCTAATTGTATATACGAGTGTGTTTTTTATTGTTCGAGAGTTCTCATCATCAGAGTGAATGTTAAAAAAAAAATCGCTAAAAATAAAGTAAAAAATAGAAAATAACAAAATATCCGATTTTATCCAGAAACTACGATAGAAATGTGGGATGATATAAAAGAAGAAGGGATCTAGAAAATCGAATAGAACAACAGAATTAAGATATGGTCGGGTGCAAACAAGGTCGAATGACGGTGGTGTGACATATTTTGGACATTGAGAGAGTAACTCGATTGTCGGGAGCTACCATGCAACCCTTTTTTGTTTTGCTTAAATGAATTTCAGTGTAAGTTGAGTGAGTTTACGAGGGTTTAGATGTATGTATATATCGATATGTATATATATATATGGTCTATCCAATTGCATAGACCATATATATTCATTTGTACTTTTTGTATTGAATATTGAATAAAAAGGTAAAATTATATAAATAAAATACTAATTAAATTTAAATAAATAGTAAAAGAAAAAATGGGTGGATCAATTAAAAGTTAGTAAAACTTTAGTAAAGGGCAAAAACCGTGTACTGTTCCATCTTCCCGTTCTCCACTCACCACTAATTATTTACTAAGACTGACTTTTGCTCTTCTCTTTACATGCTGCTATTACTTCTTCCTCTTTATCTTCCAGGCCTCGGTACTTATGCTGAAGCAAAAAAAAATACATTATGAGCTTGAGTTCAAACTGATTCCTAGTCAGGGATATGTCTTCTTCATGGCTTCTCAAACTGGCTTTCAAATGCCTTCATCATTTTGCATGGTATGCAAATGCATTTCCCTCGTTTCTTGCTTCATCTATATCATTCTTTTTTCACATTCTATTTTTCTAGAAAAAACAACTTATCTTTTCACTTGCATCTTCCTTCACTTTTATAGGCCACTTGTTGCTCTGGTGTATCCTATGTAAGTTCTTGTTCTTGAGTGTTTGGTGTATTGAAAAAGTTACTACCTTTTACATTACTGTTTTGTATAATGCTCCTCTTTTTTTATATGATTACGGTTTTTGGACAGGTGTGCTTCTGTACGAGCAATCGAGACTGATTCCTATGCAGAAACTAAGGATTTGATCTCATATTGGATATTTCTTTCCTTAATTTACCTCTTTGAATATGCTTTTATGAGCCTTCTTCTTTGGTAAATTCTTTGCCCTCAAATTTGGTAACATCCTTGTTTTTTACAACAAGTAGTCGGCATGATAGTGAGTTTGTTGTTATTGTGTTGACACTGTAATGCTTAGTTTTTGCTAAAATTAGGTGGCATACAATGATTCCATTAAACTCCCCAGCAATCTAAACTTGTTCTAAGATTGGAGCAAGTTGATTTTTTTCCACCGAGAATTAGTACGTGTTTGAACTTAAGATTGATCAATGCACTTTTAATGTGCCAAATTCTTAATAGAGATTATTAGGGCATGAAATTCCTTCCTCGATGCCGATCCTTTTCTGTATAAGAAAATAAATATGGCTATTTTACTTAAATGAAAAGAAATGTTGCTAATGACCTCTTTTTTATTTTTTAGAAACCAATTCATGCAGTTGTTTAACTACTTCACTCCCATGTTCCATATCAGGTTTCACCTCTGGCTGTACATTAAACTAATGGTCATCTTTTACCTCATCATACCGGACTTTGAACGAGCTTCTTATGTTTATAATAAACTTATTCTCACCATGAAACCGCACATCGTCACATGGAGGTTAAATGACTACTGGACGAAATGTTTTGTTGAGAAAGATAACTTTTTAATGCATGCAGAGAGATATATGAAAGAAAATGGAACTGATGCCTTAGAGAAACTCATTGCCAACAAGGTAATTACAAGATTTACGGCGAAAAAAGCCCAAATACTAAAACTCTAGAAGAATTATATAGGGCAGCATTATTGTGTATCTGATATGTCTGCATTAGCTGTTGAAAATTTTAGCTAACTTTTCTTTTATCCTATTGAAGCACACAATGTGTAGCCCTGATGCAGAAGTGAGAAATGAAATCATAGCTACTGATGATAAAGATATACTAATGGTAAAGTTTTGATGTTACAAGTTCTTGTATGAGTTAATTCTAACTATTCCAGTGTCATGGTGGCATTTAGAGTACTTAAGGACGGAGCTTCTTGTGCAGACAAATGACGAAAGACACGAAACAGAGAACAAAGACATCAGAAATTTGGAAGCTATTGAGAAAAAAGAAATTCCTGCTACCAACCAAGTAAGGCTTCATTCACATTCACTCAAAAATAGAAATTTCCCGAAGACATTAAAATGTTCGACTTTTGGCATGTTAAGAGGTTATTTGTGAAAGAATTAGGCCTTGAAGTACATTTAATGATATTGATATCACACTTCTCTGATGTATACATCTTCAGATTGAATTAACCTTTGCCTTGTATGCACGAGTAATACTAATAAGTAATAACCACGGTTATATGTTAAAATGTTTAAGAAATGTGTATTCTTCCGATTATATCGGGTCGGCTTGGAAGTTGCATGAAATATTTGGCCTTGATGCAAATATTTTGACGTTTCAGGATATTCCTGTCATTCCTGAAATTGAGCCAAGTCAAAATCCATCATCAGTCACAGTGGAAACTAAAGGAACAGCAGAGAGTGACAGAGCTGGTGGAGAGTTTCCAAAGGGTTCTACTTCTACACAAAAGGAAATGCAGAAAAAGTGGACTTGTGCTTTATGTTTGGTAACAACTACAAGCAAGAAAGACTTGAATTCCCACCTCACTGGGAGGAAACACAGAGATACTATTGAAGCTTTATCAATAGCAAAGAAGCAACCTACCCTGAAGAAGCAAAAGGACGCGGAAGGGACAAATGAAATCATAGCCACTGATAATAAAGAAATACTAAAGGTAAAGTTTTGATGTTAGGTCAGTTGACATTAAATATAATTCTTGTACGAGTCTATTCTACCTTTCCCAGTCTCATGGTGACATATTTCGAGTGATTAATGAGTTTCTTCTTGTGCAGACAAATGGAGAAAGACTCGAAACAGAGAACAAAGACATCAACGATTTGGAGGCCATTGAGAACAAGGAATTTCCTTCAACCGAGAAAGTAAGGCTTCATACATATATTCACTAAATCTAAATCTCCCTAAAACAAACTAAAATTGTAGAGTTGAGGCAGGCTTAGAGGTCATTTGTGAAAGGATTAGTTTTACAACTTTCAAGTATATATATGAATTGTGTGGATGTGGTCATGATTTTTGTTGTCATTGTTGGTGCTAGAGAACCTATGCTAATATTGTGGCAAGTCAAACGGCATCATCAGCCATAATAGAAACCAAAGGAACATCAGAGAGTGTCACAGCTTGTGGAGAGGTTCCTCAGAGTTCTTCACAGAAGGCAGTGCAGAAAGAGTGGACTTGTGCTTTATGTTTGGTAACGGTTACGTGCGAGAAAACATTGATTTCCCACCTCAGGGGAAGGAGACACAGGGAAACTATTGAAGCATTGAAAGCAAAGAAGCAACCTACCCTGCAAAAGAACCTATCAGAACATATTAAGATGATTAATTCCAAAGTAATATGTAAAGTCTGTAATATTATGCTTCCAAGTGAGGACTACGTGGCTTCTTACATAAAAGGGTGGAAGCACTTGTCTAATATTAAAAGTTGATAGTTACTTGAGATAACCATGTTTGAGGGACATTTGCTTGAAAGTTGAAACAAAATTTGTGTAGCAAGCTTTCTTCACTGATATTAGCAGTACCATAACATTGCTGATTCTAAAATGGAAAATGCTTAGTATTTTTGACAGCATTTGCATGAAAATTTTCTTTGAAATTTATCCAATCACACATGTCACATACTATTTTTACCCACATTTCTTGTGTGTATATAGTGTTGATCCTATTTTTACATAGCAGATTTTGTAAGAAATCTTTTGTATGAACCAGGTGACTTACTATTTAATGGACAAGATCAATTATCGACTTGCTGGGTGGAAAGGTAAAATTGCTTAGCTCTGCAGGTATAGTAACTGGCTAAACATGGTGCCTCCAACAAAAACATCTTCAAAATTTGGATCGAAAATCCTCAACTGGCCCAACGCATGCTCGTTTATCCTACAACACCAAATTATTTTTTCACTATTGTTGAAGAGTTTTTTTTTTTATAATAACATCAACAAATCACGTGAATAACTCTATAAATTTTCTCTCAAAAAAAAACTATAAATTTTCCCCTAAAAAAGAAACTATAAATTTTGAAGGTAAGAATAGAAACAAATTATGATCTTTTTGTATGATTAATGGAAATTAAAATATATAAAATTGTTTGATAGGTTGGTTCACCAACCCATTAGAAAAGAGACGAAGTGACATTTTAAACTCAACTACTTAAGAGTCCGTTTGTTATAGTTTATTTAAGAAAAAAAATTACTTTAAGAAAATCACTTTTAAGAGTATTGATTGCATTTGTTTTAGTTTTTTTAAAAATCAAAATTAGAAATAAATTAAAATGAGAAGTTGTTAAGAATAGCTTCTAAGAAAATAATTTTTTCCTAGAATCCAGAGGATTAACACACACACACACACACACAAAAAAAGCCAAAAATCAAACTTCACCAAAGATAACTCATACATAACTTGACTTTCCATGTTTGACTGAAGGGAATGGATTTTACTTAAATGTAGGCTTTTATGAGAGATGAATCGTAATCATTATTATAAATTTAGGATTTGGATTTCATGTAGTAAAATATCAGACGCACTTTACTGATCTTGGTTGTCCAATCTATGTTAGAGCTTAATATTATTTAAAGACAATTGAACGATGATAATTTAACCCTCTTCACATCCATTACCCAACACAACTTTAAAATGCATAGCTTCCTCGTATATACATACACTCAACGGTGACTGTACACACTAGTTTCAATAAACATACAACACCTACTGTAAAAAACTGTTGTATAGAAATATTATGGCTATGCTCTAATGGACTATACACCAATAATCCCTTCCCCCAAAAAAAAAAATGAAAAAAGAAATGAATTGCAAAAAAAAAAATTATACAAATCTATAATTATCAAAAATTAATCATCAGGGCGTTGAATCTCACCCATCATGATTCTGTTACTGGAGACCTTGAAACCAAGAAGAGAAGGATCTATCTGCTTCCCTTTCTTTCCCTTCTTCTTACCACCTCGCCCTGCTTGACCACCATCAGCTGGCTCAGCTGCAGCTCCACTGGTTTGATGCACATCCGCCTCAGGAAGAACGGGCTTTTTAAGCATATCTATAAATGATGCTTCTGACATAGCACCTTCACTGAAAGATGAAGATCTAAACCGAGCCTCTTTCTTCCCAGCAGCTTGAGCATCAGTCATGCTGGTAGCTGACAGATTTCCAGAGGGTTCTCGCCTCCCTACTATCACAACAATTTTATAATTCACCAACTGCTAAGATTTTAACAGAAAAAAGGTAAAGCAGACAATTCAAAAATTGCATACCTTCGCTAGATGCAAGGTTTAATAATTGGTTCTGACTGACATGAGGTACAGATGGTTGGTCTGACTGGACGTCTGGGGATGACAAAACACGAGACACATGAGGGCGCTTATGGAAAGCATTATCAAACCCTTTTGTTGAAGGAGGAATCCTGTAAATAAAACACAGTAAATATATATCAGTTGATGACAAATGCCAGCAACACTCCATTCGACAAAAACTTTTTCAATAAGTCTATTTCTTTAAAATTGATACACTAAAAGTGGGGGAAAATCAAGACAAAATGACTTTTTAAAAACTCAACCAATCATAAAAATGTGTGGTTTGAAGGACCAAAAGCCTCTTAGATTATACAAAACATAATGATCAAATCTGTAGAAAATTATCACAGAACAAATGCTTTGAAGGGTCATCTTAACAGAACAAATGCTTTGAAGGGCCTACATTAGTTTTTACTTAAATTTTTTGAAGAATTTAATGAATTCTTCTCAGATGCATTCAGAAAGTGAAGGATGTTGATTTACAAAGTCCAAACTGCATCAGTTATGAACAGAGGAAAGTTTGTTGTGGACAATACATAAGGTTCGCAAAATAAAAAGCTAACTGCTGCACTGACTAATCTGCAAACTATTAATCTGAATAATACCTATTAATTGTCCGTCTAATCTGCAAACTTATGCAAAGACTACTGCTAAAAGTGCAATAGAAATACAACAACCAAATATAAATAAACAACATAATTAGAAGGAAAAAAAAAATAATGCATCATATAAACTATAAAAGTAGGCAAGTCTAGAGCAATTCTTAAACATCATCCAGATAAGTGTTGCTTAGATAACCATTTTTTGTTGAAAAAGTAAGGTGTGCCAAAAAAAGTGTTACCTGTCACTAGAAACCTCATCTCCACGTGAGCTATTCAAACTCATCTCACGACCAAAAGAGCCGCCATCACCACCTGCAGAGTCTCATTCATTATATTCTACCATTATATAGCAACACAAAGTAATGAAGGATAGCAGTTATATGGAGTATTACCTGCACTGCTTAGCGAGCTATGTCTACTATGAGCAATAGAAGGCATTTCCATGGATGGCATGGGGTTTTCCACATGTTCTGACAAGTCTGACATCCCAGGAACAAACTTTCCCATTGTGCCCATAAATTCATGTCTGTGTCCCTTATTGGTATCCAACTCAAGCAAGTCTTTCTCCATAGATGATTTACCAATCTGAAAAGGAATTCTATAATTGGGATGCAAAGTATCCTTATTTGTAGATAACATTGATTGTTCTTCAAGTAATGAACCAGATCTCGACCGAAGAGGCACTCTTTCAGTATTCCCTAGATTTTTGTAATGCTCGTTCATATGTATGTTGGTTAAATGATCATGCATTAGCGCACTGGAATTTGCACTCTGAGTCCTCTCTAGAAATGGATCATTCATATGGGCTTGCTGATCTGGAGGAAGCTCAAAAGGATGAAGTAACGTGCTAGCCTCTGGAACATGCCAAGATTTATCATGACTTCTTGACGAAAGGGGATGGTTCCACTTATCAACAGTTGGTGATTGTGTAGATTGAAGACCCAGTTTCTGATGAAGAAGGTCCACAAATCCTCGTCCTGAACTCTCTTCATGACCTACAGCAGACGCAGATATGTTCAGATCTGCTGATGTGATATTATCCCCCAACTCTCTTCTCTGCCTCATAGCTTCAAGATGTTGAAGCTGCAACCGTGGATCAATCCAGTTATTATCCACATGGCCATTGTTCCCAGAGAGGGAATGGTGACCAAATAGATCATCAGATGATTGTAGGTTGTGGTGAGAAGACAAAGGACCCAGTTGATCTGATGGGTGCATGAAGCGACGGCGTTCTAATAATTCCCTTCCTTGCCCAGAAACAGGCGAAGACCTCTCGAACATCATAGAACTAGGATCATAGAACCCTCTTTGGTTCTGCTCAAGATGATTCCTTCCCAGGAAATTTAATTGCTCCTCTTGAGCCGCCGCAAGCATCTGCTGTTGTTTGTGGATTTCTGAAACATTAAATCCAGCAGAATGACCCAGTTGGTGGTTTGATGGATTTCTTACTAACTGTCCAGTTTCATTAATTGGTCGTGACCTACCAAAATGCCTTTCTCCGTCCAGCCCTAACTGCTGTCTGAGAGCCAAAGATAACTGCTGAGCTTGCAACTGGTCTTGCTGAAAACGAAGTTGTTGGTCTGAGGGCAATATATTTCCATGTCTTGCTTGCAACAAGAGCTCTGACAAATCAGCTTGCCTTCCTTGCGCAGCATTGAGACCTATGTTTGCTTGGATAAACTGCTCCATTGATGGATCAAGGTGGCCTAAATGTGAATTCTGCTGCAAGTCATGCAGATATCTCCGCAATTGTACCTGATCTAGCAAGTTATCCCTAGAAGGATCGTGTTTTGACTGTCCAAAATTCGGATCAGACATCTGCTGATGCATCAACTGCTCAAGAAGCAACTGCTGAACTTGAGACTGTTGCTGGGGCTGTAGTTTCAATTGTTGAAGTAGTTGTTGATGGTGCATATCTTGCTGTTGAATCTCAAGCTGGCGTTGTTGAGCCTGCAGTTCGAAAAGACGTTCGAAATCTGACCCAGGATTCTGCATCATTTGTTGGATGCCAGATTTATTGCTTTGAGATGGAGAGAAACCAGGAAATCTATCTAAATCCGACCCATTAAGATATCCAGGGAAATGACTATTAGTCTGCTGCTGAAGTCGTTCAGCCTGCTGCTGCTGAAGACGTTCAGCCTGCTGCTGCTGAAGTCGTTCTGCCTGCTGCTGTTGAAGTCGCTCCGCCTGCTGCTGCTGAAGGCGTTCCTTCTGCAGCTTCTGCAACATAAGGTGATCTGCCACATCAAAATTATTAAAGTTTGGTCCAATCCGAGACAAAAACTGATCTTCCAGTGAACCTACACGCTGATTAGGATTATAATGCCTATTTATCCCATATTCGTCAGTCCAGGTATCCCTGAAAGAAGACTGATTAACCAAGCCACCCATAGAGCTTTGATCAGGAAAAGGAGCATCTCTATCAGTTAGTGGATCAGTAAAATGACTCTGGTCACCCAATCTCAAAGAATTGTTGGAGGATTGTGCACGCCTTAACTGAGATCCATCTCTGAGTTCAGACATCAATAAACCAAAGGGATGCAACTTATCAGCCTCGCTATTATGAGTGTCACTCCCAATAGCTTCATTTGCAACAGGTTTTCCTGTATGATGGGAATATGCAGCATTGGCATCCACAGGCCTCATCAAAGGGTTGCCATTGTTGCTTCCAGCCAACTTTGATATTGTGGTACCTACAAATAAACAAATAATTAAGCATAAAGTAGAAATGATGTACACATAACAAATAAAAACATAAAAATTAAGGTCATTTAATTGTGATTTGAATAGTGAGTAGGAAGAAATTTACTGCATCGCAAATTAAATCTTACTAGCCAGTGGCCATGCAATATTAATAGAAACATGGCTTTTTTTTTAAGAAAAAACTGGTGACGACATAAGCAATAATAAACAAGCTGACACACCATAAATGAACTTCAAAGCAAAACATAAGTAGATGATAATAATAAAATGAGAAAACAATTACTTACCCTCATCTTGTGCAACAATATTATTGAAGTACTGCTCATCAGAGAACTTGATTTCAGGGTGATAACTTCGATTAGGTGTTTGGGACGGAATACCAACACTGGATGTAGAACCGGGTCGGGATGAAGACCATGGTTGATCGTCAGCAAAAGAAGACCCATTATAGTCAAATGAATTTACATCAACTTTTAGGTTTCTTCCAATGGCATCAGATGGTTCTGACTGATTAACCATGTTACTATCAGAACCTAACCCTGTGTTGGCTCTCAGATGAGGCATAATGTCACCAAGTTCTTGAAAAGGAGATCCTTCTGGAGCATCTGATGAGCGAACAGGCAAGTCGATCCCAAAAAAACCTTGTTCAAACCACAAAATGATGTCAATCCCAAGAAAGGGTCCTTGAATCATCCCTTGAGGGTCCAGATAGCATAAACTCAGCTCCTCAGGAGCAGCAACATTTTCAGATGGATATTTCTTCTCATTGTTATGTTGATTAATGCTTGGACTTTGCCGCAGAGATGAAAAATCAAAGAGAGAGCGGGAATCATCAGGAAGGCTTTTATTAATTTCTGAAGCCAATGACTTGATCCCATCCTGATTAGCATGTTCCTCAAAAGCAGAAAGTTGTCCCTGATGGTAAGCAAAAGCCTCTGATTCGGCAGCCTTGTTTCTAGGAATAATCTCATCTTTCCAATGCATGCCCATAGTTGGCACATGTTTCTGCTTGCCTTCTTGAAAATTTGCAGCTTCTGAAAATGAATCATCACAAGTATAGAAAATTTAATTTTCTGTTCAACTGAATAGAGCAACATAAATAAAGAATATTATGTTCTTACCCTCAGCTGCATTTGTAAATGAACCACCAGCAGTTGATGCTGATTCAATAAAAGTTTGATCAGATTCATTTAAGATTTCGTTTCCTGATATAACCTTTCCACCACTACTGATTGAAAGTTGTTTTCCTTCACTTAAAGCACCAGAACCTGGAATAAGCCAAGGGGACAGATCAGACGGGAAAAAGTAGACAAGTTCACATGAACAAATAAAAATACATGCAAGATGTATCACCAGAAATATCACCAATTGCCCCTCCATCCTTTCCTCTAGAGTAGCCTGAGACTTCACTGCTAGTAATTTTTCCCTTCCATATATCTTTAAGGACAGCCTGAAAGGAAGATGCAAAACTAAATAAGAATGCCATAGAGCAAGTGACCGTTGAAGAATATATACGAACAAAACATCACACATCACATCAATGAGGCATAATAAAACTGTTTCTTCATCTTTTATATTCTACATACCTCCTCCTCATCTGCAGGAGCAACAAATGCTAATGGTTCTACCAAATCAATTTGAGTTATCGGCGACGTTTGTTCCACCTCAGAAGGCATACTCACAAAAGTTGGATCGCCCTTTTGCTTACGATATATGTCAAGAAGCTTACCCCTTGGGTAGCAATATGAATCAGCACCAAGGCTAGGCTTCCCCAGTATAGTTTTATTAGTATCCATAAGTATAGATCCAACACTAGAGCCTATGGGAGGCCTTCCAATTTGAAGGTTTCCATTGAAATTTGCCCTTCCTCTTCCTGGTGAAAATCGCACATTGGAGCTCTCTGTACGTCCTTTCTCCAGCCCAAATCCAGGTGCAGCACGGTATGTGGCCACACCAGCTGCTTGAGATTCCAAGCGATGTCGTGGCCTCCATTTATCACGGGAATCAGTGTCACGATCAGAAACTGCACGGTTGCTAGCACCAGTAGATTGTTTTTCTGCATGGCCATCTTCCTTCTCCACATCATTCCTTTTCTCACTTCGAGCATCCTTTTCTTTTTCTTCAGGACCCCATCTTGATGACCACTTATTCTCTCTCCGAGAGTCATTTCCAGAACCACGGCTATCGTTCCAACGATCAGCAGGCAAGGACCTATTCTCCGAGGTTGAGGTGTTCTCCAAACGACGATCTTCTTTTCTACGATCCCTTCTCCCGAGCAAACTTGTTTCTCTCTCCTCTTCGCGCCATCTTCGACTGATCTCAACATCGGGAGTAGTCTTTCTCCAATCTTTCTTGTCCAAAGACCCCTCCAAACGCCAATTGTCCTTCAGTACAGGATCAGTGGAATTCACCTGAGACAGGCAACAAAATATATGGATATCCTATCACTATGCCATGATCACAAAAAACCATAAAATCAAAAAGATAAAAAAATAAAATATATGGATATCCTATCACTTATCAGCATTACATTAGACTTCACAACAAAAGAACCACTCAGACTTAAAAACAAGAACATGCATAACCTATTTCGAGTAGTAATGTGACTAATCACCAGAATATGTATGAATAGGCAAAAGAAACAGCAGAGCTCCAATGGACACACCGGATCTCTTGTTTTGTAATTTCATTTTTGCATTATAAAATTTCATTCCTTACAAATATAACTTACAAAATGGCTTTTGTTATGCTAATTGAGCACGCAAATCATCATTAGCAGTTTTAGGAAAATGCTAGCCTATTTTTAGAGGCACTGGAATGAAGAATTAAAATGGAAAAACTTAATTAAAAAGTGTAGCTTTAGTGTTACTTTGATTGTTGTACTTGTTAATAATATATTGTTTAATTGCTTAACCAATTCCCTAAGGGGACTCCTTGGAAGGACGATAATTTTAACAAAAATCCCATTATGACACATTGTCACTGCTTTGAATTATAACAATAGCCTCCTTGATAAATTGCAAACAAAAATCACAATATTAAACTGCAAATAATACTCAAACAGGGTTAGTGTCCTATGACTTTCTATTCTATCACTTGCTTCAAAAAAGATGAATGCATTATTGTAAAATTGAAACACCAAATAAGATTATGAGCACAGGAATATCATCAGAACCATGTGAAAGACTACCATCTCCAGAAAAATAAAGAAAAGCCAGAGCACACTTCAAAGAGAAGATGAATGCATTATTGTAACATACACCAAATAAGATAATGAGCACATGAATATCATCAAAACCATGTTAAATACTACACTCTCTAGAATAATAAATAGCAACAGAGCGCCCAAACAGACATATTGATTGATTTATTCAAAAGTAAACAAACACTGTGAGAATGCAAGCGTAAAAAGTGGAGAGTTACATACCCCCACTGGATTGCCAGTTGGCTTTGCATCAACAGGTTTGGAATAAAGCCACTGTGGGGATAACGGTATGCTGCTGTCAGATGACACTTGATCTGAAAATAAAAACAGTTTCATCAACTAACAGTCACAATATACGCAAAAATGAGGAAAATCGAACTAAATTTTAGTTTCAACTTTGTTTCTATACAGCGTTGATTAGTTCAAATTCCACTATGCAGTGCTATAGCACGGTTGTATCTGCTATTTCACAGTAATTTGTACCACATAGCATATCACAGAACAACCGCAGTTTGTTCAAAATCTGCTATGCAATAGCCGCTATTTTGTAATAACAATGTTTTATACACACAAACAAACTACCTTTCGAATCATCGAGTAGTGTTGCAAGGCCTTTCTCCCCATGTCCTCCAGATGCTTCATCTAACACAACCAAAAAGCAATCAAATAGCCACAACGCGATAAAGATTAGTATTCAATTAAAAAATATCTAAAATATCAAAAGATAATTCATTTAGAAAAAAAATCGAAATATCAACAAATGTTTCGTTTCTTCTTACAACCTGTAAAGTGAACTATTTCACATGAATGTTGAGCGAAATCATTATCCTGAACTAATTACAATTAAACTACATTAAATCAAAATTTAAATAAATAAATAAATAAACAACAACACGTAAATCAAATCAAATCAATTTAACCTTAAAATATTATTCACTAAACTTCAAAAATTCAAAATATAATGACAATTTCAGATTCAGATTAACAACAATAAACTGAACTTCACACTATTCATCAAAACAAAATAGAGTTCAAAAATCACACTGACTAAAGCATTAACAAAAAAACTACTAAACAAAAATAGATCAACCTTCAAATCGAAACTAAAGTCAACCTAAAAAATTAATCAAAAAATACGAACAAGCATTCATTGAATTAACACGTTAAACAAATCAGAAATCACGAATTCAGATTCAAAACAGATCCATACAAAGCAAGTAAGTAACAATTACGAAACAATTACGAAACCCTAAAAAAACGAATTGAATCACGAAATTGATTGAAATAGGAATTAGAATGGATCGAACGAATCGAATTGAATTTACCTTTGAGAGAAGAGTGCGACGAATCGGTGAGTTTGGATGAGAAGAGATCGTCGGGGAGATTCATTTTGGTGCCGTCGCTCATCGCCATGTGAAGAAGATTGAGATCGGAAATCGAAACGAAATTAGGGATTTGAAATCGTTGAGCGATGAATGCGAATGCGAGAGATAGAGAGAGAAAGAGATTCTAGAGAGAGAGGGAAAGGGTAGGGTTTGTGAAACGAAGAGAGGGTTTGTTTGTATAAGAAGAGAGAGAGAGATAGAACGAATGCGAAGAAGAGGAGACTCAGAAAGAAGAGAGAGAATAGAATAGAAGGGTTTGGGGGCTGAGAGGGTGTGTTTGTAAAACATTCAGGAACAACCACGAGACACTGTGATATAATGTTTATTTTTTTTATTTATTTTTTGAAAAAATTAAATATTTGTTCATGATATTTTCATTTTTTTCATTTTTTTTGGGTCAAAGAAATTATATTTTTTTTGGTTTGTTTAATGGTGCTTAGGTCTATATTAATATTTTGAAAACAATTTGTTAATATTTTTTTGTAAGGATAGCTTAATTGATAGGGAGAGACGGTATAATATGTATGATTGTTATTTGAATCTCAGATGTATTACTTATTCGTTTAGAGATGTGAATTTCCAACCAATAAGTTACTTAACAAAAAATCGCGTCGAATTACCAACAATGAATAGTTATACGTGGTAAGGGATTTGAACCGGTAAGCAAGTTGTCATGGTGATATTAACTTCTAGGTACAAAGAAATTTTAGTTGAAAGAGAGAAACCATCTTATATATCCTAAAAAAGTACGAACAAATGTTAGTCACTACTAAACAACAGTGAGAATTTCATATATATATATATATATATATATATATATATAGCATGATAACCAACCCAAATTCTTTTTGGTTTATAGAGTTTGCTTTTTTGGTGTAAAGGTTGTTTAAAATGTTAATCAATTGTAAAAATATTTGAGTTTAATCGTAATTCTTTTTGGGTTAAATATGTTTTTGGTCCTTGTAAATATACCAACTTTTTATTTTAGTCCCTATAAAACTTTCATTCACCTTTTAGTCCCTATGAAATTTTCAATCACTACTTTTGGTCGCTATTTTTAAGTTAATTTTTGTATTTTTTTAATAAATTGTGCAGAAATGTGTAGAATATTGTACAAAATATAAATTAAATATGCATTTTTAACCACCAAAAATATAAAAATTCATATTTTATTCAAGTTTTGTTAAAAAAATCTAATTTTTTTTAGAGATTCTTATAACATTATAATTTTTTCTACAAAATTGTATTTCAAAATATGAAGTCTACATATGAGTTTACTTTAAAGGATGGACCAAAAGTGAAGATAGAAAACTTTTTGGGGACTAAAAGTTGAAAAAAACAAATTAGAGTTGACTAAAACAAAAAGTTAACATATTTATAAGGATCAAAAACATATTTAACCCTTTTTTTTATAGGTACGAAATTAGTCTTAAACAACAATGAATACTTTCTATTTGTAGCATAGTAACCAAAAAAAAAGGGTTAATATGTCTTTACCCCCTGTAATATAGGCGAGTTTCGGTTTTCCCCCTGTAAAAAAAAAAGTTTAGATTCTGTCCCTGAAATATGAAGATTCTTTCGAAAACACCCCTGATCCCATTTGACACACGCCTGACGCTGACGTGGCATTACGTGGCGCGCCACTGTGTATTTATTTTAGTTTTTATTTTTTTCTCGCCTGACACATGTTTATTTATGTAACACATCACTATTTCCCCTTTTTTAATTAAAATCATTTTAATCATTTAAAACAAAAACATTAAAATTTCAAAATCTTTTAAAATAAAAAATCAGAGAAAATAGAAAGTCACTTCTTTTTCTCGTTTTCAACCCTAACAAAACATTTTACACACTTTCATCTTCCAATTTCTAAACCCACACTCAGAATCCAGAATCGAATCCAAATCAAAACCCAGAAGAAGATGACGAACTCGAAGAACATGAAGAACGCGAAGAAGAAGAATGCAACTATGGAAAAGAAGAATCGAAAGAACGATGCGAAGAAGAAGAACACGAAGAAGAAGAACACGAAGAAGAAGAATACGGCGGAAAGCATGGAAGGCGGAGGAAAGAGGGTTGTAGCGGAGGCGACAATGAACAAAGAAGGTGGAACCGCTTCGGTAAGTTTCTTTCTTTCTTCTTTATCCTTCTTCTTTGTTTCAAGGCTTTAAGAAGCATACATTTGCATGGATTTAAACAAAGAGGGTTGTTTTTAGCTGTTGTGGTCTTGTTAATGGCTTTAAAAATCATATCTTTGCACAAATTTTTGTCTTTTAGGGTGTTGTCGTTTAGGGTTTTTTATTCCTAAGAAAGGAAATTGCTTTGCTGACTGTGTGGGTAGGGTATGTGTGTGGGTCCACACTTACACGTGTCATACTTTGATTGGTGTTGAATATATTTGCAGGAAAAACTATTGTTCAACTGTATGTTTCATCATGGTGGTGAATTTGTTAGGGATGATGTCTTGTTCTATAGAGGTGGAAAGCAAACAATAGTAAGTGATATAGACTTACAGACTTGGGGTATGGATGCTATTGATGAGATTGTAACTGGTTGGGGCTATGATAAACATCACTACAGGATTTGGGGTGCTGTTGATGGGAAAGATGGTCAGTTTTTTCAAATTTATGTTGATCATCTTGCTGAAGAAGTTGCTATAAGGGCTGTTGGTGAAGAAGTTGATGGACATTTATACTTAGAACACAATAAACAACATGTCTTGGAAAGAGATTTGGAATTCAGGGAATCTGTATGTTTTGATATGAAGTTCAACTCTGATGTGGAGGATAGTGGTTATAGCAGTGATTATGTGGAGCTAGATGACAGTGAAAATGAGAGAGCTACTGCACTGGATGATGGGTTTGATGTTGTTGAAAATGAAGAACTCCCTGCAGAGAAGTTGTTAATAGGCAATATGAAGAAGTCAGGAAGTAGTCCCTGCACTAGAAGTAAGGCTGCTATGGTGGAACCAGAGAAGAAGAAAAACTTAAGTAAGGGAAAAGGTAAGGGAAAGGGTAAGGCTGTTATGGTGGAACCAGAGAAGAAGAAAAACTTAAGTAAGGGAAAGGGTAAGGCTGTTATGGTGGAACCAGTTGAGGAATACCTTAGTGAGGAGTTAGATAGCTCAGATCCAGATGAGTCTGGCCATGAGGGGGGACCTAAGTATGAAAAGTTTAGAAGGGAGCAATTAAACAAGAACTTTGAGTTTAGGTTAGGTATGGAATTTAATTCCTTAAGGGAGTTCAAAGATGCAATGATAGAGTGGAATGTACTTAATGGGTATGAAATTAGCTTTGAAAAAAATGAGAGTTATAGGGTAAGGACTGTGTGTAAGGAAGATGCTTTGAAAAAAGGAGAAAAGAGAGAGGAAGGGGAAAAAAAGAAGTGTGGGTATTTATGTCTT
>Ga0315914_1000627_pt1 | contig 46748 bp, 29 predicted proteins | sample MpolenodulesMG_FD_203920 | JGI IMG/M metagenome (GOLD analysis project Ga0315914, IMG submission 203920) | Medicago polymorpha root nodule microbial communities from Los Angeles, California, United States - elongated nodules | ecosystem: Host-associated > Plants > Roots > Nodule | place: USA...
GCCTTAGTCTGGTGGACGTTTAATCCACATGTCAACATTAGATTGATTTTCTAATCGATCTAGAAGAGAGGTATAAGCAACTCTTTTGAGGAGATAAACTAAATCCCTAAACTTAAAAAAAATAAAAATATATCTAGTATATTTTGCATTTCGAATCCTTTGATTTTCTTTTTTTCATCACTTTTCCAAGAGGCTAAGAATTCAAAAATTTAAACTTCTAAACTAGGGTTTAGATTCGCCACTATCATTGCTACATAAACTGCTACTATAATTTAGTTGTTGAGATCCAGATTCTTTTACTTTTGGCCTTTTCTTTCATTGAAATATTACAGAAGAATTACTGTGTTACCTAGCAAATGACAATGCACCACCTAATCTAAAATTGTTAACCATATAGTAGTAAGATTCTCTTGGTCTATTAGCATTATTAAAAAGTTTATTATATTACTTTAAAATTGGAAGTTGGTTCAGGTATATGCTGCAGTTAACAGGAGATAGCATAAGCTTTGGTGTGGGGATTTAGCATGAGTCCAAGAATAGAATTAAATTATTTCCTTTAAAAAATGCATTTTAGTAGTTAAATAATATTCAGAATCTTTTACATGCTAACAACATAACTGCAGCCATGTTAAACTATTGGATGATTAATTTTTTTCTATAAAAATATGTTTGAAGTTTGTTCCTTTTGCTTGCTGATTCATCATTCTTCCCCCATAAAGCAGAAGTATAAAGCTTGCTTGTAATATCAATTTCTTCCTTTCACCTAGGTTCAAACTAAGGTACTTTAATTTCATGAAAGGAGGTGTCATTAAAATTGATGAAAAGATAAGATTAAGCATTTGTTTTATAGATTAATTACAATTAAATCAAGTGAAAGGTTAAATGCATATGGTTTGTTCATTGTAAGAAAAATTACAGATGCATTGTAATCACCTAGAAAATTATGTTAAATACTTCCCCTTGAGTTAATTATGCATTTGTTTGACCTAAATGTATTGACACTTTAGATTGAAAGCGTGTGCGTCACACACAACATGTGACACACACCATACCATCGATACATGTTATTATATTTAATTTTTTTAGTTTCTATTTTAAATATTATTAATGAACTATAGGTTAACAGATAACACTAACATTATTAACCATGTCTACTTGTCTATAGATTAACACTAACCAATTGATGAAAAAGTGGATACTAATCAAATAAGACAGATGTCATGAAGATAATCACACATGTATCATGATTTCTTAAAATGAAGTACCTCCCTATGAGTCTTTTATACGAATTAGAGTTTAAGCAACGTATTTCTCATTTTGATGACATATGATTGGGATGGACGAAACATGGGGATCATAGAAACTACTTTATATTTTGAGTGTAAAAACAATTCTAAAGAAAGTTGAACTACACGTGGGGTGTTATTAGCCTTTATAGTTTCCATGACAAAGCTTTTTATCTAATTTATGCATCTTTTTTCATTTCCATACACTCATAACAATTGGATTATAATGCCTAATTTTTTATTTCTTGTTTTACCAATCAATCCAAAATTCTTCCTCAATTACATGTAGTAACCAAATACTATACACTAAAAAGTGATGGGACAAACTTTCCATATAACATTAAATGTTATGTTCTTACCAAACTATGCTAACTCATGATAAATTGAATTGGTAAATCTCATCTTCAATCATATACCCTTTATAAAGAAACCTAAAAACCAATCTTTTTCTAGACTTTGTTGTTCTCAACATGTTAATGGAAAAAGAAGCTATTGACTTGATTACTGCTTCCTTGTGATACATTGAAGAAAGAAGAGTTCCATCTCACTAGGTATGTGTAGTGTAACACGTGGGGATGACTCATCACCATTTAGATAATAAGAAGGTACCTTTTATGATTTTACTCTATTATAGGTTACATTTGGTGAGAGATCTCGCTCATGAATCTTGAAGAGAAATAAATTCCACCAACCAAGTGACCAACACATCTAAAAGTTTTAAGATTGAGTGAGTAACAAACCAATTTAGTATGTGTTTGGTTTAACATTTCGCACCCCAAACTCATGTATGTCACATCTAACAACAATGTCATATTTAACGTTAAACGCAGAAGCTTTAAATCATAGCGTCATATGATCGTGTTTGGATGATACCAAAGGTGGATCCAATCACATTAGAACTATAACCATCATGCAAGCTTAAGATTAATAAAACTCTAAAATAATTTACAAAACTAAACATCTTTGATCATATTAGGTTCTTCAAAATAATTTGATCGAATAAATTGACCATCTAAAAAGATTGTGATGAAGATATTTTAATTTCCATGGTTATTTTTATTGATCAAATTGTGCGATGTCTATAATTTTAAGAATTTAATTTGTTATTCATACCTTTTTTATATTGTTTTGTGCAACTTAAATTACAACCCAAATATCAAAGTTTTTGAAATCTCAACAACTCTAGTGTCACACACTAGTTATTAGTTAACTTCTGTTGTGCAAAGAGGGGTGATCACTGTGACTTGCAACAACAGTGTTGCGTGTTATGCTTTTGGAAAATTGAATCAAATGAGTTATATATATATATATATATATATATATAACATACCTCAGTTGGTAGGACAATACATTATTATATGCAGGGGTCGGGGTTCGAACCTCAGACACCCCACTTATTCACCTTATAAGGTGAATTCTAGCCACTAGACTACCTGACAAAAAAAATAAAAATTTAGAATGTAGTTTTCAATCGGATTTGTTGAAATAATAACTCATTTTTTTCTTAAGAAGCTAAATTAACCCACCTAAATTGGCTAATAACTCACTTTCTTGTGTTTAAAGTGTATAAAACTTTTTGCGTAAAAAAATAAAAGTGTATAAAACTTTCTATTAATATACTTATAAAAAAAAGAATTTTGAATACCCTTATACTCATATTAATATACTTATAAAAAGTCGTCATGAGCTTAACTCAGTTAGTATGAACAATGCATAATATATGCAAGAACTAGGGTTCGAACCTCGGCCACCACAATAGAAAAAGTAGTTTTTTTTTTTTTTGCGTAAAAAAAAAATATAAAATTTCTATTTGGAATGAATTTTGAATACCCTTATACTCATATTCATATACTTATAAAAAAAGTCATTGTGAGCTTAACTTAGTTGATATGAACAATACATAATAGTTAAATTTGTCCATAGTTTAGGGATTTCAATCTGGTGGGGCGGAAATTACTTCATACTCCCCACCACGCCACTTAAATTGTCCTCCACCCTCGTCCTCATGATTCAATATGGAGAATTTTTTGCTCCTTATCCCCATCCCGACAATTGGGGTTGAAAATGAGTTGAGTCGAGTTGAACTTGTCTGAGCTCGACTTGACTAAATAAAATTTATTTCAGGTCAAAACTTGACTCGAGTTCGACACGAACCTTTTTTCTAAGCTTAAGTTCAGCTCGTTTAAAGTTCACGAACAACTTGATTCGATTCATTAAGTTCAGCCCATATGCTCGAAGGCATGCAAGTGAACTTTAAAAAGTTGCACTAATACTTCTAGTTTCTTATATTTTGAACACCCTAGTTTTTGTTCTTTTGTACCCTAAGCACAAAATAAACTTCAAGGGAAAACAAATATTTTACATTTTCAACTGTCTTGAAAATGGTAATCACTTTGAAAAATCCACTATATACCGTGTAATTTAGTGCATAACTAATTTTTTTTATTTTTTAAAATAAATTAGTTGGTAAAAAAATTAAATTTATCATACAATAAATATAATATTAAGACATTGTTGTAAACATACCATATAAAAGAAACTTATGCACATATTGTGTTAAAAGACAAGAAAAAAATAAAAAATAATATACATAGCAAATATTTGTATATGCAAATATAAAATGTACTTTAGCAAATTTCTCAAGGACAAGGTCCCAGCAGGGTGAGCGGTATAATCTGATAGAAATAATTCTCTTGTGCTTGTCGTTCATTTGGTCACAATATATACAAGAGATTTTACCAAAAGTCAAGGATATAATTATGCTCTCTCAGTCAAGATACTATCTCCTACAATCGTATCAATTACTCTTTACGATCATATCTCTTACAATTATGTTTCCTCAATAAAGAGAATAACTCCTAAACAAGTTATTTGGGCTCTAGTGGCAAGGAGCTCCTTCCAAAGACATATATAGGGAATATCAGGTTCGATTTCGAGGGGAAACAACGTTTGGCCAGTGCGCGCCTCTACGCATGAGCCGGATTAGTCGCTCACCTTTGGTGGGTCAGAAACCGGTGCAAAAGCCAAAAAAATAAAAGAATTAACTTTTCAATATATAAATGCTAACTAAATATATAAGATCATATATATATTTTAATTCATCCTCGTAGTCGAAGTCCTTTGTTGAAGGTGTCAGCAATTTGAAAACGTAAAGGGACATGTAAAACACGCACTTTACCATTTTCACTTCCAAAAATTCTTGTCCAAGGTAGAGAGCCATATAATTTTTATTATCAACGAAATTATCAAAACATGTTTCATGCAAGTTCGGCGGTTGAATCACGTTCAATGATTGTGTTGGGAAGATCGCTAGAGATAGTGTCGTAAATCCATTGTAACACAAAAATATCAAAGACATGAAATTGGCTTCTTATCATTCTTTGAAGGAGGAATGATATGATCAAGCACATGATAAGCCCTAACGTGGGTTTTAAAGAGCACCGACCAAGTATTATATTGACCATATTCAATATCTAACGTAGCTTTGATGAAGTTGATAGTATTAGGGATCATAAGATCGGGATAAGGAGGAGTGGGAGGATTAGGAGGAGGAGTGGGTGATGTAAGAGAAGGATTAGTCCATGGGTAGAAGAAGGGTCAGTGTTTGGCATGGCAGTGGTGTTTGAATCAGGAATACGGGGAGGCAGGTATGGTGGTTGATAGGTTTAGATGGAGGAGAAAAGTTTTTCGTTACCTAAGCTTACCGATACCATGACACCATGTTAAAAAAATGTCTGAAAATCTAAAAAAAAATGTGAGACTTCCAACAAACTCTAAACATCTTGAACACTCATCAATATGTCGTTAGTCAAATTCTTATAATGATTCTTAACCCAACTATGATACTATGATAGAAATATTTGTCTTGGGTTTGTCATTCATTTGGTCACATCTCTCAACCAAGACTCAAGAGAGTATCTCCTACCATTACTCCTACAATCACATCAATTACTCTTACAATCACATATCCTACAATTATGTTTCCTCAATAAAGAGAACACCTCCTAATTATATAAATCCTAATATGATTCCCGTCCCTATATTGCACTACCTTCGAGGGAATTTTCTCTCCATTTACGAATGTATGTTGGCATCCCTTCATGCAATATCTTGGAAAATGACTAATTGAAACCGTGATTGCAATATAAAACATTGATAGTATATGTCCAGTTAATATGTTCTCTATAATTACTGATACTTTCACCCTTTTTTTTTAATTTTTATAAAAGTTAAAAAATATATTTTTCATCAATGTTGGTGGGTCTCTAAAAATTGAAAGAAAGGCTGATTATAGGATCTTAATCAAGGTATGGCAATTTCTATTGTTAGCATGGGCGGTTAAGGAGAATCTGAATGGTTGCTTAGCTTAATCAGTAAAGTGATTATCCTCAACCACTCATTCTTCCCCTTAGTACAAAAACATATAAAAACCGGTCCACAGTTCATATGATTAGTTGCATTATGAATTTATGATATGATTTTGTGACTCTTGGTTTCTTGTCATTTTCTTAACAGAATCGTTGCTTTATAGTCGACCATTATTCAGGTTGTGAGAATTCCATGTGTCCACTCTGTTATTTTCAGGTCAAAGGAACTAATAAACAAAATGATTAATAAAGATTTAAAGGTAGGATCTAGTTCAAGGGATGATGGAATTCTAGCAACAGTTTTTTATCAATAAAAAATTGTAATAATCTTAATTTTCCTTTTATTCAAATTCAAAATATCCCTACATATGTAGCAAGTAAGCTGGTCTATCCCTATGAGAACCTTTTTTCATTTACTCCCAATTGAACTATAAACATGGAAATTTAACATTGAGCTATTCTTTTGTGGCTAGTTATATGGAGAATAAGTGAAGTAGGTTTAGTATACCATGCACATGTTTGTTTTTTTTATCATTGAATCAAGTGAAATATAGTATAATTTATTGATCTAATGATAAATAAAAATGTGTGCATGGTACAGTACTATCTTACTTGTACATAGAATTTACCATTCTACGGTACTTCTCTCCATTAAAATGTTGCATTATACCTTACAAATTTTTATATTCTAGTGTTATTGTATATCACCAGCCAATAAAGGTTGAATGCCTCTCTCATCATGTTACAAAAAATGTATGTTGAAAATAATGTAATTTTAGTAGGATAATGTGTAAATATCTCTGTAAATACTACTCTTTAAGTTTCTGAGACCCGGCTAGTCTAAACTTTTGTTCATAAAAAAGAAAAGAAAAGAAAAGAAAAATGTTTATGAGGTTGTAGGCATACAGTTTGTCTACTGATTCTTAGATGGTGGGGTTTTCGTTCTTCCTTCATTCTCTTCATTGATTTATTTTCTTTAGAACATAACATGTGAACTTTCAATTGCTTTTGAAGCAAAGATTTTCATTTTCTGTATGATTACATGACAGAAATCTTAACGACCAAAAAGTGAAGGTAAGGAACAAATCATTGAGCCATGTATTATTGAATGTTGAAGAGGGTCACCATAATACTGTTACATAAAATATATAAGAAACATTATTGAAGAATCAAATGGAACATGAAAAACATTATTGAGAGTTGGTTGCTTACTTGTTAGTTCTTTGCATTACATTGCAGAGCAGGCCCTCCCTTGTTCTTTTATTGTTTTTTTTTTTTTTGCCTGTATAAAAAAAACAAAAAAAACAGATATATAGTCAAAGGTACCGAAGAGCAAAGTTGTCAAAATCGGGATTTTATTTCAGGTTGAAAAAGAATATTAAAAGTAAAATCGAAAATCTTAAAATCGCAATCAAAATCAAAGGATTTTACTTGACTACTTTTGATGAAACAATATAGGATAGCAAAATCGAAAATCTTAAAATCGCAATCAAAATCGATGGATTCTACCAAAACAAAAATAAAACTAAATATATGTTTTAAATTTCATATAGTAGTAAATTACTCAAAGTTTAGAGTCACAAAATACTTATACATAAATGACTCAAAGCCTAGATGTGAAATATTCTTTAATTGTCATAACAATGTTAAACAACCTAGACAAAATACTTAAATGCAAAATCGTAGATGCCTCACAAAGTAATTAATCATGAAGAAATACTTAAACAAATCCTAGATGCAATCATAAATCATGAAGAAATCGTCAATTAAGAGGTGATGAATTGAAGGAAAGAGTCAATCTAGTTTTATATAGTTCATTTTGAGCTGGATGTACAGTGAAGAGGTAGTGTGATGTGAAACAATAAAAAAAAACTTGGTCTTTTATATATCTATAGAACCGGGTCACTGATGCAAACCGGGTCAATTGACGAACCTATAGAACCGACAGTGGCGGAGCCAGGAATTTTATAGAGTCTGGGCAAAAATTGCACATTTCCTGCGGATAATTTTATAGACTTCTCATATAATGTTACTTCCTTCCTGCGGATAATTGCACATTTCATGCGGATATACCTTTCATGTGGATCCTAAAATCCTAAGAAACAATTACCCACGAAGGTATTACGTTTACCTGGAAACCTAAATCCTTGGCAAAATCTGTAGAAAATGTGTTTCCTGCGGAAGTTACATCAAAATCCGCAGGTAAATCCGCAGGAAAAGAGAGAAAATCAAGGAATGGCCGGGCTTGCTACAAAGGTAGTAGAAGTTGAGCCTGGGCTAGTGCCCAGGCTAGTTGGGGGTTGGCTCCGCCCCTGAGAACCGGGGACCTGTAGTGGTACAAACCAGGTCAACTGACAAACCATGTCAAAATTGACCCATCTCAATGAAATAGGCAAACCCTTTCAAATCCTTTAAAATTCTGCGATTTTGCATGGATTTCATAATTTTCTGTAATTTTGATGCGATTTTATAAGAATTTTGTCTATTTTTAAATTCTATTATAAATTTGAATCATTGTACATGAATAAAGTAGCAAAATCCTAAATTTTGAGATCTAAATCGGAATTTTAACAACAATAATGAAGAGCATTATTTCAACGATAAAGGAACCTCAAATTGTAGTAATGTGAGGTATATTATTTAACCTTAGAATCGATTATTGATTTATACCTTTCCTCTATGTTAGGTTAATTCATGAAAAACATACTTAATACATCTATCTATTCTAAGAAAAGTCTTCTACTTAACGAGAGGTGGCGAAATTTTGTGCCTCTATTTACTGCCATTTTTGTGTGCTTGCAATTTTTACCCTTTCTTGTCTCAGGGTAACTTCAGTATGGTTTACTTTTCAAGAAAGTCAAACCTTGGTGTAAAAGGGAATGAAGTGGAATTTGGGAGCTAATAGATTCCATAAAAGTGAAATTGACATAGAAGTACAACGAACTTTTATGGGATGGCACACGGGGTGGGTCACAATTTCTAAAATAATTTTTTGTGGCTATTACTCTCATTAGAATTAGGGAAAAGTAAATATTACGTGCAAAAATTACACGGATGTGAGAAGAAAAAAAAGTTCAAACAAATGACTAGCATGGTGTGACACAGTTGGTAGATAATTTTGTTCTTTAAATACGTTTATGATTACAATCCTTAACTAATCCGTAGAAAGAGTATTGGTTGGGAAAAGTAACCCCTTAAATGAAACTTTGAATCTCCAAACCTCAAAAAACTAATCTCTAGGATACCTTAGCACATAGAATTTAAGAAACTTCAATCAGTGTAGCACCAATGATAAGATATTTTACTTGCTAGCAGGGTTTTGGTGCTGATCTAAGTTCTAACTAAAACTCGGCAACAACAGTATGTAATGCAGGCCCTGAAGGGAGTGAATAGATCCTACTTTCTTGTTTCTGATTCCAATGCTAAACAATATTCTAGGAATCACTTCTTTATAAAATTCAAAGTCTTTATCTGCCATTACTTTTTTCATTAATTTGTCATTGTAAGGACCAACCAGAAATTGACCAATCCCTATCCTTTCCACAGGCAGATGCAAAATCATCATCATCCTGACTGAGGAGAAATATTCTTGTTTCATGTCAAACGTGCATGTCAAGAAAACAAAAATAAAGCAGCTAATTAAGCAAGTCAAGATTAAGGAGGTGTGTGTGAATTACAATGCTATGGAGGAATGTAATTGGACAAGTCCCATGTTGATGGCAGCTAGAATCCCACGAGAATAAAGTGAAGTTATCCCATACTTGACTTGACTATCAAGAGTGTCACTTTCTAAGTTGTTATATATAAAGGCAATATTCCATGGTCCATAATTTTCTCTGGTGATGCAATGTTATACTGTTATACATCTAGCAACTGATGAAAAGGTCTGAAAGTTGATGTTGTGGCGCTCAAGTAGGTTTTATGGTGAATTTCGAAAATTGCTTTAGCTCTGAATCTTTAAGAATTCATTCTTTTATCATTTAAGAGACATTAGTTAACATCTTCTTCCTTCAAGTGCTCAACTCAACCGATCAGTCTTTGTTGCAAGTGATAATGATAAATTGATCACCATTTTGATTTATAGTAGTGCACTTGGTTATAAATCATGTGAAAGAGATGTTACTTTCATAAATCATAAGAGACATGTGACACACGAGTACTCCCAATATTTAGGTAGTTATTAGAAAGGGAAATGACCAATTTTAGAGAACTGCTCTTTACCCAAACGTTTTTGCTCATTCCCAAGTGAAATGACCAAAATGCCCCTATGTGAATTTACTCACGCCGGAGTATTTTTAACGTTAGTTAAAACACGTTAGTGTTAATTTACAAATACTGCAGCGTGAGTTAACTCACATTTCAAAATATGCAATATTTTTTTCGAATTTATTTAAATGGTAATATAAATAATTATTTAAATGGTAATACAAATAATATAAATGCTAGTAACATAAATGCTAATAATATAAATGGTAATACAAAACCTCATTTTATTAATTTTTTGATACAATTACATATTACATAATTTGATACATTTTATTGGACTAAAATAAATATGCTTCTTTGAGGTAGAAATAGACCAACTTAGGGGTAACAGAGGATCAAGGTCGGTGGTAAAAGAGACCAATCATCTTGGGGCAAAAAGACGTCATCCCTTCGGGGTAAATCTAAATCTGGTTCTTTTTATACCCCAAGAAAGAATTTTTTACCCACGGTAAAAAAATTTTGGGGTAAAAAGAAGGAGATTTGCTTTTACCCTAAGGGTTGACCTCTTTGTGCCCCAAGTCGGTTGGCCTATTTTACCCCTTCCTTGACCCTTTGTTACCCCCAAAAAAGCTAAAAAAAAAAAACTACAAAGGTGAAAGAGTGAGAAGAAGAAGGAAAGAATGTGAGGAAATGGTGAAGGTTTAAGGGGGTATTTATAGGGGGAATGGTTGCATAGGTTCTATATTCACTAAATGCAGTCAAAAAACTGTAAAAAAAACGTGTAAAAAATCATTAACACGAAGGTTGAACAACTGACCAAAGTACAAAAAACGTGTTCTTGAGTTTTGAACACTGACCAAACTAACGTGAGTTAACTCACGCTGGGTTTAACACGAGCATGAGTTAACTCATTTGGCAAGCATGGGTCAGTGAGGGTTAACTCACGCTAAGATGGTGGGCATTTTTTTTTTGCATGCACTAATGGTACCGTAGGTAGATTTTGAATAAATAAATTCGAATAAAAACTAATTAAACTCGGCGTAAATTTGAATAAAGAATTGTATTAAAAAAATTCGAATAAACTTGCGTATTAAATAAATTCGAATAAAAGTTACATTACATTACATAAAGTTCCTAAATATGTCCCATAATTACATTACATTACGTTCGGAAATGCACCTTCCAACTACAACAATTATCTTACCTCTAAATGAGGTAAATTCAAACTTGCTAAACAACAGCTATCAAGCATTCATCTGGAAGTTTTATTGTTTCATTCAAAAGATTAAATTCTTGTTAGTTTGGTTTAGATGATGGTATTCAAGTGCCAAAAGAATGAGGTTCAGTCCTTGAGACTTCAATACCTTAATCTAAACCAAATTAACAGGAATTTAATCTTTTGAATGAAACAATAACACTTCCGGGTGAATGCTTGGGAACTGTCGTTTAACAAGTTTGAATTACCCCATTCAGAGGAAGACAATTGTTGTAGTTGGAAGGTGCACTTCCCTACCTAATCACGATCTTCTAGCAGAATCAGACTGTTAATAATATCTTCAGTTGATCTCAGCAATGTTACCCGCATATCGATCCACTGGAACATAATGTGCTCCCAATCCATGCTCATCACGTTTTTGTCGTTTGTTAATTCTACCAAACTGAATGATACTCTCCCCTCGTCGAGCATTGGACGTTTATACCGAACGTATTCCACCCTCCTTGTGTCTCTCGGGTTGACTCCTTGGTAGAATTCATTCAGTTCATCTTTGAGACCTCTTAACGTTACACCAAGGCACCGAACCTTCAACCTCTGAGGTTCTCCGCCGTTGAATTGTACATGAACGTCGATCCACCCGGCCATTATTTCAAATCTACACAATAAGAAATTAAAAATAATCAATGAAAAACTCATTCAAACATTTCATCAAACACTTGGAGTGAAAATTATACATAAACCCTAAAAAGGATAACTACAACATAAACATGCAAACATCTAAACATTTAAGCAATATAAGTGATTTACATGTAACATTGTATGATTTCTTGGCAAAAAAATCAAAATTTAAACTAAACCCTAAAACTAAAAAAATCTAATCTAAGTGTAAAAAATATAGCATAATCATGCAAACATCTAAACATCATAACAATTAAGCACTATAAGTCATTTCTAGCAAAAAAAATCAAAATTTTAACAAAACACTAAACCTAAAAAATTCTAGTTTAAGTGAAGAAATCTATTTTGCCAACTTAATTTAAGTGAAAACTTACTTGTTCTTGTTGTTGGAGTGTTGTTTGATTTGAAGGAATTTCGGATTGGGGTAATTTGAGAGAGATTTGATTGGAAATGAGGCTCTGCCTGGGCATATAACATCACGAAGCGTGAGTTAACTCACGCAGCGCAGGTTAACTCATGCAGGGGCAGTATAGACATTTCACTTGGGAATGAGTAAAAATGTTTGGGTAAAGAGCAGTTCTCCCACTTTTAAGCATGGAAAATGAGAGGGCTCATTGGGCCATGATCAAACAGTAACTTTGCTCGTTTGCTTTATGCACCGGTCTACTAGCTACTTATTATAGTAGTATTCTTCTTATCATCTTATGTTCACTACATACATTCAAATAAGCCATTCTTTATGGCTTGATCTGGATAGGGACTCCTTTGATATCCGTTCATGTAGTTATAAGACGACTACTCGAGAAAAAAATTTAACTTATGATAAGATATTTTTCTTGTCGGTTGATTATTTGTTCAATATCAAGATTATTCTTCCTTATTAATGATCACCACCTTGGTGGGATCAAATCTCAAGCTACGATTATAATATAATTAGTCCTATCAAAAAAGACAGATTGAAATTATTTTAGTTAAAGTCTCATGCAATTGATTCCACTAATGATATATACACACATGGATCATGAAATTGACGTATATATAGTAAGGGGTTGACATAAGGTGGTATAGGACTGTATAATATTTTTGGGAGGCAACTTCCGGCGAATAATAAGCGCATGGATATTGGATATGGGGTTGACATAAGGTGGTATAGGACTGTATAATATTTCTGGGAGGCAACTCCTGGCGAATAGTCTATGTCTATTTTAGTTCTGTTGCATGTTGACGATAATATACATTGATGATTTTATTTTTTATGGGAATATACATTATTGGTTATAACTGGGAATATTCGATATATTTATATCGTAATAGAAGGCATATGCCATTGGAATATTCCCCATTGGTAAAATGTAGATTCTCAATTATCAGCAGTAACAGTATCTGCACTCTATATGTGGCGTTTTTATTTATTTTTATTTTTTGTGAATATAATATTTGATCTAAGATGCATTGATATTGGACCCCAAAGAGAATAACGCTGGACTCATTTTCAAGAGAGATGCATATTATGCAATAAACGGATCATGGTTTTTTGTTGGAAAACTTGACTAGCCTCATCTATAAATTTTTGAGTGTAAGCAATTTATTTTGTCTGCATTGTTCAAACTATTAAAAAAATAGAAATATATGAAATTATATAAGAGGAAAAAAAAAAAGAGTCAAGCCTTGACGAATCAAATAATGACGCAAGAAATTTCACTAGAGTGAAAAGAAAAAGTAACTTGTATCCCAAGCAAATTTTCATTTCTCCCCCTCCGTTCGAAATTAAAACCTTCGTACTTGCTTTTGTTGTAGTTCTCTTATTTTAGTCTACTTGCTCTGAATTTATGTGGTCTCTGTTTCATAATAATTACCATATTTGCTCTCAAAAAATGTGTTATATAAGTGTCATTTTTAGTTTTCATTTTAACTTTAATTACTTACTTAAGTTAATGTTATCTGGTTCCTTAATTTATGAATATATACTATCATATTCATCTATTGAGAGACCAATTTACATTAACTTACATAAGTTAATGGATCAAATTGCATTAACGTAAGTAAGTTAAGAAATCAAATTGATTGATTTTAAAGTTGAGACTAAAATAAACCTTTAAAGTAAGTTAAGTGGTTGAATTGACAACTTTTAAAGTTAAGAGACAAAACTCAACCTATAAAATGAGTTAAGGTACCAAATTGATGAGATTTAAAGTTATAACAAATCAAACTGAACTTTTAAAAATAGAAAGGGACTAAAGTGTCTTCGGATCAGTAACGTCAACGACACTAAAGTCATTGAATGAAGCTCCAATGGATCGAAAAATTCTAACTTCTCTATTCAAATTTGGGTACCCCTAGACATGGCTACATAATCATCAACCTCTCAACCCATAACCTGACTTTAACAAGAAAACCATAATTTGACATGATATGGATGTGGATTTTCCTCGATATATAAGGTTTAGGGTGAGGGTGTTGATATTTGCTTCACACACGCCTTTGAACGACTGAACCTTCCTCGTTAGCAAAAAATATATTTATAAATTTTTGTATGTTTATGAACTCCTTTTATTTTTTTGTTGGAATATGTTCATGTCCTCATTCATTTTAATAATATTTAATTATATATTATAAACTTCAACACCTTCTCGATGGAAAATATAATTTTAATACTTGATTAAATTATTGATTGATAGTTATTATTTCATCGATTTTATATTTATGGCGAGGGTCGAGCAAGGCCAGTCCAACAATTTTCAAAAGTAAGCAAGATCTAAAACAGTTTTGAACGTGTATGGTTTTTTTGTTCGACTATAAGACATTTTTGCTTGTAAAATTTAATGAAAAATAATTTATTATTTGGAGACCTAAAACGAAGGCTTTAGTTACTTTACGTTGAAGACGGACCTAGAGTCGAGAAACCTGATTTTCGTCGAGGTCAAAGATGGGGATCAAATCCCAATCCTGACGGAAAGTGCAAGAGGAAAAACCGTCGCTCTATCCCATTGCCACACCAGATGCCCCTTTTATATCAAAAAGGCAAAACCTGTCCCTGTTGCCATTGTGACGGCTCCTTACATATAGGAAAGCCGCACTAGACTAACATTAATCCTAGTGGCTTCTTAGTTTTAGAGATTATTCTCAAACTGTTAAGATGAGACACCTTGAACAACAACAACAAAAGAAAATCGACAGTGTTAAAAATATTTGGTGGTGTTTGCATTGCAGTATAATATTTTTAACGGGCTAAGATTTTTATAGTTCAACGCATTGGCTACTATGCATAGTCGTGTATAGAATAAACACACACATACCTTTTGCAAGCTTGAAAAATAATGTCATTTAGCAACATCAATATGGTTTATGGTGAACAATAAAGTGTCCATAGTTGTTGGGGACGAGACTCCTCCTAGCTGCTTATCGAATTGTAAGTAAGGTTAAACTTTCTATGCGTGTATACGTTGCGGTACCAAAGGAGACAAAGGAATAGATACCTAAATAAAGAAATAGTATATATTTGACAAAAAATATGTTGTCAAACACCAGTATAATTATGGAAAATGTTATTCACAGCGAACACTCACTTGTAGTATGTTGGTTGCCATGTATTCTCTTAAGCAACAGTTTTGATTGGCCAAATTAGTTTTTGCAAAGAGTTTGTGAGAATACTTTTGCATGATATAACAAAACTCTATAATTATATTCGGTCATGCCAATAATATTTTAACATAAAGTTTATGTTTTCTACTCCCTCCGTTCTAAATTATAGGAAAAAAAACTCATTTTCTTTGTTCCAAATTATAAGCAAAAAAGACAAACTTTTATCATATATAATTATGTTTTTTCAAAAAATTATCTTTTCCAAAGAAAAATTAAATGCAAAAGTGCATTCAATTTGCTCTTTTTTTTTTTTTCATTTTCTCTATAATCAACTACCAATAAAAATTGTTTTTACATCTTCTTATAAAACTTATTTCAAAAATAACACAAAAAATTAGGTTACAAACTACTATGTTTTAGTTTTCTTAATAAATATGATTTTGTTTTTGCTTATAATATGGGGCGGAAGGAGTATTTATTTTCTCTCTTACATGGTCATGCAAATAGTTCCATTAGATGCATTTTATACAATATCCATATTTGTACAATGTAAATCTATAATGTTTAAATAATACTGTTCAATCGATCGTTCATATAGATTGTATGACAAAGTATACATAAATTTCATTAGAAATTTTCAATGAAAATTGTGATTAACCATGCTCTTAATCGTAACTTTAAACGCGCATATGTTTCTGCACGGGTGGATGGTCTAGTAGATGAAAAACATGATTCAACCTAGAGAAAGAAACAAGTTTGATTGAAAGTGGACCTTAATGGGCTTCAGTTTGACTAACCTATGGGCCCAACAAAACCGGGTTTCGAAAACCTAAAAACTGGCTAAGTAGATCCAACGGCAGTCCATAGAGACAGATAACCAACCACCAAACCAAGGTCGATACATCCAATCGTTGTTGTTGTTGTCTTGTTTCTCAATCCATCATAATCACTATATATAAACCCAAAACCTCACTTTATTTCTCACTCTCTCTTGCTACCTTATTCATTCTTAACCTACCCTCTTTTTCGTTCTCTTCCAAAAAACCCTTCTCTTCTACCTCGAACATGTCGAACTTCAAGAGCAAGTACCATGGTATAATTCTATTCTCTTCGATACTTTCTATGTTTTTTTTTTGTTTTGCTTAGATCTATTGTTTTCACCTTTGGATCTTGCTCAATTTTTTCTTTTTAATTTTTATTTGTATGGATCGGTAGTTGTTTGTTTTGGTTTAGTGTTTGTTAATTTCAGATCTAACTTTTTTATGATTTTTAATTTATTTATTTATTGGAAACTGGTTCTTAATTATTCGTTTTATGTTGTCATGTCACATCAGATCCTTAAAGGGTTTTGAGTTTAGCTTTGTTAAATCTAAATCACAATTTTGATATTTATGTTGAATGTTTTTAAAATTGTAAATCAGAGAATTTTAGACTGAAAATAAAATCAAGTAGATCTATTTAAGGTATAAGTTATTTACTTTATAAATCTTAGATCACTGTTGATGATCTATGTTGTTCATAATTTGATTTTCTCTATGTCTAATCATGTTTAATTTTGTATTTTTATTTATTAATAATCAGATTGTTGTAGTAAGGTTTATACTGATGTTTGTGAGAATTTGCAGATGAGCTTATTGCCAATGCTGCCTACATCGGCACACCCGGCAAGGGTATTCTTGCTGCTGATGAGTCAACCGGAACAATTGGAAAGCGTCTAGCTAGCATCAGTGTTGAGAATGTTGAATCCAACAGGCGTGCTCTTCGTGAACTCCTTTTCACCGCCCCTGGTGTCCTTCAGTATCTTAGTGGAGTGATCCTTTTTGAGGAAACCCTTTACCAAAGCACTGCTGCAGGTACTCACTTCCAACAATCTGAACAATATTTACTGAACTTATTTTTGATCTCATACGTTCACTCCTTGAATTGTTCATAATTACATGTTTTATTATCATGTTAATGGCTTTGTAAATACATTATTACCATGTCTACTGCTTTGTATTGTAAAAGTTTGGATCATGGTATATCATCAATTACTTTCAACATGCCTTTTTATATGTTTTAAAAGTGTGGTTCATGTTATATCATCAACTACTCTGAACATGCATTCTTATCATAACTATTTGTAAAGTTTGGTATATGATCAATCAATTATTGCCTTTAACATGTTTTTATATCATGTCAATTGCTTTGAAAATGCTTTATTATGATAACACGTTGAAGGCAGCTAGTGATCAAGCATTACCAAATTTTTTGTGAGTTTTATTATGATAAGAAGACACATTGAAGGCAATTAGTGATCAATCATGTTACAATGCAATTACTTTGTATCATAAAAATTTTGGTACACAATTGATCACTAATTAGCTTCAATGTGCTATCTTAATGCTTTATTATCATGCTTATTGCTTTGCATCATAATTTTTTTATGTACTACAGGACATTATCATGCTTATTGCTTTGCATCATATATTTTTTATGTACGTTTGTTCAAGTTCTACTACAGGACAGTGCCCTATGTCCTACAATAGTTGCTATAGTGGTTTGTCTACATTTTGTACAGAATAGCATATTACATACCAATAAAAAGTTGTTCATATGCTTGCATATTTTTTTTTTTCATTTTTGGGATGCAAAAAATGTTTTTATCTATATTTGAGTGAGTTGTGTATGTGGTTTCCTTCTCGCTGGGCTGTTCTTGATTGCTTCTATGTGTGCTTTGTGAATTAATGTTGACGATATTGCTATAATTTTATTTTTTGAAGAAAATATTGCTATAGTTCTTAAACACTGACATGAATGTATTTTCTTCAGGCAAGCCTTTTGTTGATGTCTTGAACGAAGCTGGCGTGCTTCCTGGTATCAAGGTTGACAAGGGTACCGTTGAACTTGCCGGAACTGATGGAGAAACCACCACTCAGGGTCTTGATGGACTTGGTGCTCGTTGTGCTAAGTACTATGAAGCTGGTGCACGTTTTGCTAAATGGCGTGCAGTGCTTAAAATCGGCCCCAATGAGCCATCTGAGCACTCTATCCATGAGAATGCCTATGGTTTGGCCCGATATGCAGTCATATGCCAAGAGAATGGACTTGTACCAATTGTTGAGCCTGAGATCCTTGTTGATGGACCTCATGACATTCAAAAGTGTGCTGCTATTACCGAGAAGGTCCTTGCAGCATGCTACAAGGCCTTGAACGACCACCATGTCCTCCTTGAAGGCACTCTCTTGAAGCCTAACATGGTTACCCCTGGATCTGATGCACCAAAGGTTGCACCCGAGGTTGTCGCTGAGCACACCGTTAGAGCTTTGCAGCGAACCGTACCTGCTGCAGTACCTGCTGTGGTTTTCTTGTCTGGTGGACAGAGTGAGGAAGAGGCCAGTGTCAACCTCAATGCCATCAACCAAGTCAAGGGTAAGAAGCCATGGACTCTTTCCTTCTCTTTTGGAAGGGCACTTCAACAGAGTACCCTCAAGGCATGGTCTGGAAAAGAAGAAAATGTGAAGGCTGCTCAAGAAGCTTTGTTGACAAGGGCCAAGGCTAATTCCGAGGCTACTCTTGGAACTTACAAGGGTAACTCTAAACTTGGTGCTGGTGCCTCAGAGAGTCTTCATGTTAAGGACTACAAGTATTGATGAGTCAAAGTTGGTGTCTCTTTTGAAGACTAGAAAGAGGGTTTAATTTCTTGTTATTTTGAGTACTGTTGCTTGACTTGCGAGACAGAATAATTGGTTGGAATTTTATCTTTTTGATTTCTTTTTGTTCCTTTGATAATTTTCAGGTGTATTTGGTCCAACCCGAGCTAAAGGGTTATTATAAAACTCTATTTCTAAGTGAAGTTCTTTTTTTAATTTGAATTTATGTGGCTTCTTTACACCGTAGTCAATCAAAAATCGATTGTTGTTTTAAATAATGTCCTGAAGATTGAGCGTATTTTCTTTAGTATTCCTTGGGGTTTCTTCCGTAGAGGCAAAACCTATTTTTAATATATGCGTATCAAAACAATAAATGTGAATATCTTTCTTAGTCTGATTAAATAGGACTATTGAGTTTCTATGAGCATAGGATTAAATAGGACTGTGTGAGCCTGTGAGCATAGCTTACCCCTGAAAAAAATGTGATGGGTTTCAATTTAATTTGCTGTCCGTAGGTTGTATGAGACTATTCAAAATGAGGTTGGTTCTTGGTGTTTTTTTGGTTGCAATTATCTTGCTACGTTCTTTACCGCAGTTGGTGATTTATACTTTATATTTAAATTAATTCAAAATCAAATATAGTTTTAACATAATAAAATCCTGACTAAGCTTTTTGATGGAAAGTTGTCTATGTTAAAAGTTCTATCCGTTTTGCCTTTTCATTTTCTGTTTCTACTTTTGTTTTACTTGAAGGACTTGGTTTGTGTCATCTCTTTTTAATATGATCATGATGGCATAGTGGACGACCCCTCTGTATCCCATTAAAGCCATAAACACAAACCCCATTTTGTTATGATCCAATTGAAATATACTAAATCCTAATCTATCCACTTCAACAAAGAATAAGTGAATGAATATTCATCAATGCAAAACAGCAACACAAACAACGGTGGTGGTGGAATGGACGAGTTACTAGCAGCATTAGGTTACAAGGTTCGTTCATCATCAGACATGGCTGACGTAGCTGGGAAACTTGAACACCTTGATATGGTTATGGATAGTGCTCAAGAAGAAGGAATCGACCATCTTTCTTCAGTCACTGTTGGTATAAGTTATTTGCTTTATAAATCTTAGACCACTGTTAAAAATTTGATTTTGTGAGTCTAATAATGTTTATTTCTGGGTATTTATTCATTATATTGTTGTTGTAAGGTTTATATTTATGTTGGTAATGATGTTTATTTCTGGTAATATTGTTGGTAATGGTGTCCTTCAGTATCTTAGTGGAGTTATCCTCTCTGAGGAAACCCTCTACCAAAGCACCGCTGCTGGTACTCACTCCCAACAATCCCAACATTTTGTGCAAGTTTGGTCCTTGAATTGTTTTTCAATACATGTTTTATTATCATGCTAATAGCTTTGTAAATGCATTATTCTGATGTCTATTGATTTATATCGTAAAAGTTTCGTACATGATATATCATTAATAGCTTTCAACATGCTTTTTTTATCATGTCAATGGCTGTGAAAATGTATTTTTATCATGCCAATTGCTTTGTCTTGTTAAAGTTTGGTACACGGTATATCACTAATTGCTTTGAAAATGTACTATTATCATGTCTATTGCTTTGTATCGTATAATTTTGGTACATGATTGATCATCTTGTTTTCATCATGCTTCCTGATCATGTCAATGCCTTTGAACATGCGTTGTTATTATTTCTTTGGTTTTGAACATGCATTGGTATATTATGCCTTGTCTGTGTTTCAATTTGAGATTATGGAAAATAATGGTTTTCCTTCTGGTGAGGCTGTTCTCGATTGCTTCTATGTGTGGTGTGTGAATTAAGATTGATGATATTGCTATTGTTCTGTTACACTGACATGGATGTATTTTCTTCAGGCAAGCCTTTTGTTGATGTTTTGAACGAAGCTGGTGTGCTTCCTGGTATCAAGGTTGACAAGGGTACCGTTGAGCTTGCTGGTACTGATGGAGAAACCAACACTCAGGGTCTTGACGGACTTGGTGCACGTTGTGCCAAGTACTATAAAGCTGGTGCACGTTTCGCTAAATGGCGTGTAGTGCTTAAAATTGGCCCCAACGAACCATCTGAGCACTCTATCCATGAGAACTCCCATGGGTTGGCCCGATATGCTGTCATATGCCAACAGAATGGACTTGTACCAATTGTTGAGCTTGAAATCCTTGTTGATGGACCTCATGACATTCAAAAGTGTGCTGCTGTTACCGAGCGTGTCCTTGCAACATGCTACAAGGCCTTGAACGACCACCATGTCCTCCTTGAAGGCACTCTCTTAAAGCCTAACATGGTTACCCCTGGATCTGATGCTCCACAGGTTGCACCGGAGGTTGTCGCTGAGCTCACCGTTAGAGCTTTGCAGCGAACCGTACCTGCTGCAGTTCCCGCTGTTGTTTTCTTGTCTGGTGGGCAGAGTGAGGAAGAGGCCAGTGTCAACCTCAACGCCATTAACCAAGTCAAGGGTAAGAAGCCATGGACTCTCTCTTTCTCATTTGGAAGGGCACTTCAACAGAGTACCCTTAAGTCATGGTCTGGAAAAGAAGAAAATGTGAAGGCTGCTCAAGAGGCTTTGTTGACAAGGGTTAAAGCTAATTCTGAGGCTACTCTTGGAACTTACAAGGGTAACTCCAAACTTGGTGCTGATGCATCACAGAGACTTCATGTTAAGGGTAATATATAGTACATATATATTTTAAAACAAATGTCGTTCAAACTAATAATGTCTTGAAAATTCTGGTTATTTTGAGGGTATTCTTTAGTTTTCCACTAGAGGTAACTTTATAAACTTATTTTAACCTTATTTTGACGTTTTATCCTAGTCAGGATCCAATGTGAGTGAGACTGTGTGAGAGTCGAGTTCCAGATTCAATTTTGACGTTGCACTTGACGCATTTATGTTCTGGTGGCTGCCATCGTGCTGTATGTTGTTCTTGGTGTTGCACATGCGCATTTGGTTTACTTCTTGCAACCTGCCACTGATGCAGAAATTCCTTTGCGAGCTGAACTGCTGTGTTGATCGACTTCATCTCCCCATCCCATACTTTATCATTTCGCGTTGCCATAAGCACCAAAGCATCATTGCCATATCGTTTCTCTCATGACTCGATAACCTGCACAATATGTAAAAAAAAAATGCATTCTGCAAAACTCTCAGCAATAGCAGCAACATCTTGTATTAATTCCCACATTCCAGCCGTCCTCCACACATTTTTCGCCTCTTCATACCCTAGAAAAACATGCCAATCATTCTCATAATTTGTTTCGCAAAAATGGCAGATTTCCGGGACCCCTCTATCTTTTAATCTCATACGCGTGGAAAGAACACCTTGCAAAGCCCTCCAAAGAAATTGAATTTGATTTTTAAATAGAACTATTCTTTCTATTTTTTGAAATATCTAGAACTATTATTAACATCAATTTTTTTTAATCTATTATTTTTTATACTAAACTAAATTACGCAAACTGAATTTTGAAATAATGTGATGTTTAGCCATATTTTAAATGTTTATGTGTAAATATCTATCTTATCAAAAGTATTTTCCATGTACCCCTAACACTATTTAAAAGATTCTCTAAAAAAAATTGTCCTTTAAAAGATTTTCCATGTACCCCTAACACTATTTTCCATGTACCCCTAACACTATTTTCCATGTGTATGTGTACATATACAATTTTATGTTCCAAAAAATATAAAACAAGTAGGTATTGAAATGGTATTAAAAGATCGTGAGAGGTAGTATAGAGAAAAATTTAAATTCAACAAAGAAAAGATACACCTCTTAATAAGAGTTTAAGAAAGGTGACATCTCTGACTCTATAAATCGGTTTTATAAAAATGAATTAGATCCATTATAAAATTTAATATGAGCTAATTGTGTATTTGTAAATGCCTTCGGCTCCGTAAATCATCACATGCAAGCTAATTTGAATGCTTCGGTGGGTATGTCTTTTGTTCTTTTGGTCTACATTGTCTAAGGAGCTTGGAGATGGTGCAGTCCATGTGTTGATGCAGTATTTGGTAGGTTAGATTTTTGGTTATGGATGTTCACATTCAAACAAGTTTAAAATAAAACTGTAAACCAATTTAAGTAGAAAAACGAAAATTGCACAAAATCAAAATTTATTAGATGTGTTTGAATGTGTTTTTGTGACAACCTCACCGATTAATTCATCTTTTGCACATTCATATTTTGGATTCCTTTTCTCAAAATAAAAATAAAAATAAAAAACGCACAAATAATATCAAATAATTGATTAATACAATATCTTGTACTAAGAAAAAAAGTATTGATCCTTAAAATTCATTGCTTACTCTATGTCATAGGAATTGCAAATAGGTCCTTAAAATTATTTCAAATTTTACAAATTGATCCTTATAATTCTTAAATTTTGTAAATTGATCCCTTTTTATCCTTTTTGAATTGATCACCTCAACTTTCTAAAATTTGATAAAAATAGCTCAACAAACTTAAAAAAATGCATAATTTCATTCCTTTATCCAAACAAAAATATATAGAAATGAAGAGAACTCAATTGAAGTCTTTGAATTATCTAAACTTTCATCCAACAGAGCGGTAAATTTAAGCATGTTTAGGTGGGCAAAAAAAATAATTTAAATAAGGAAATAAATTTAAGTAATTATTGCCGAAGTTTGTCAAAATTTAAACATGTACAGGTTGATTTCTTTTGACAAAACAGAAAATTCTTTTGTACCTAGAGTTTTATTGGGTAATATAATAGTATCCTTTAGTTAAAATTAATTCAAAATTTAAACTATTAAATTTTCACATATGCAAACACAAGTTAATTACAACAGGTGGGCTGCTCAGTCAAATGTCCTAAGTGGAATTCTAAGAGCACTCTAAAAAGTAAATGAAGAATACATTATTTTTACTATCTAGAATATGTCTCATCATACCTCTAAAGCGTCTCTCTTTTGTAACCCTAAAAGTGTTGGTTTAATGGGCCTTTCTCTGGTCATTCAAAGGTCATTAAGATGTGCTCCAAAGCCTCCCATTGGTTGTCTGTTTTGAGTCGACTAGGGTGCAACTTGTCTGTACCGGCCACGTGGAGTTGAGACGCGCTTTCAGAGACACTGATCATCCTTACAAGACACGTGGAATTAGAGCATAGTTAACTTACAACATTACAATATTAAGTGAAGAAGAGTTGGGCTTGCCGACCTGAACAGTCAAACCAGCGTTGAGTGATGACGAGCTGAGTTGACATGACTTGAACAGTCAAACCAATGTTAAGTGGAGACGAGCTAAGTTGGCATGACTTGAACAATCAAACCAGCGTTGAGTGAGATCTTCCTAGTTGGTCAAGTAAAGTATTACAAGTCATATGGAATGGTCCATCTATACTAGTTAATTAAATAAATAATGACCATTTCATTAACTAAGGAGATCAAAGGATATGTCAATGATCCCCATGACTTTAACTTAGTTGGTAGAGATATTGCATATTATATGCAGGGGTTAGAGTTTGAATCCCGGACACTCTACTTCTCTACATTGTGTGAGATCTAACCATTAGACTATTTGACAAAAAAAAAGATATGTCAGTGTAAAATTGTTTTACACAGACATTCAATCATAATACGCCAACACATCAAACCATTGCAGAACTAACTTTTTCAATTTTTATTTTTGTTGCAATAGTTTTGGTTTTTATTTGAGGTGTTGAAAAGTTGTGATTGGCTATCAACGTAAAATAATTTTACATGCATATGGTCTTTAATCTCTTTTTGTTTTTGTTTTTGATTTGACAAATGGTCTTTAATCTCTTAAATAATACATCGTTTGGTACATGAATAGACCATCCCATTAAAAAATGACCATGTCATTAAAAATACAAGTGGACCTTGACCCTTTGTGTGTGTAATGTGTGACTCAAATTGACCTTATTTTTCTCCATATGGTTGTAAACTTTGTTTTTTGGTGATTTTTTATTTTATTTTTTTGGTGAATTATTGTTAATTTGTGCTTACTATATTTTAGCATGATCTTGATCATGTAACAAACTTGTGATGGGAAGTGGGAATTTTAAAACCTCCTCTCCGTATATTGTGTTAGCTACGTAAATCTCCTCCCTCTTCAATTAAATTAAACTCATTGTTATCAATACCCACACGAGATGTACATACATGTGTTAGCTACTGTATTGATTAGTTACAAAATCAAGAGATCATGCAAATGACCTTCAGCATATATTCTCAAGGTATTACGGTATTCACTTGGTTTTTTAATTAGATAATAATGACAATAATCTTCTTTCATTTTTTTATATATAGTTGAGGAGTTTATTTTACGTTGTGAATAAGACCTAAAACTAAACCATTGTATTACAGATTGATGAAATGTTTCTATTGCTAATTGGATTTCATTGTTCAAGTATGGGTTCAAAAATTTGGGTTTCATGATTTCAACTATTTCAGATCAATTAGTTTACGAGTTTTGAAAGAGGTTAGTCACGATCCTCTCAATTAAATTTTTTATTTTATTTTGTGTGTGGGTATTCCATGCATCCTTAGTAGCATATACTAATACTATCATAGATTCATCATACAAATTTGATATAGTATGTATGTATGTATGAACTAGAATTTGAACATGAAATTACTTATATAAAAGAATTTGAAATAACTTAATGCATTAAAGTGGTAAAAAAATGGTACAATTGTTTGCAGATAATGATTCATATGAAGTGAGGAGAGTCTAAAAGAAATTTTGGGGTCTTAAGCAAAACTAAATCATTGTATAGTAGCAAAATTTTCACGAACACTACACATTTTTTATTTTTTTTTACAAGAAGAACACTATACATGTTTGGAACAGGACTAATTGTTCTAAATTTTCTTACTATTTGTTGGTCCAATTGGTAAGTAATTACCAACTTCCGGTTGGTCCACTGGAGTAAAGACCACGTTGGCGGAACTATTCAAAAAAAAAAAAAAAAAAGAGACAAATGATATTCTAATACATTATATTCTTACTCTCTCTCATACTCACATTATATTCTTACTCTTTCCTCTCTTTTTCTCTCTCCATTGTTTTTGACCAATAAAAAGAGAGAAAAGAAAGGTTGTACCAAATGGTTGTTCAAATATCATTGCTAAAAAAAATGAATTTTTTTTTAGAGAAGAAAATTGGATTTTATTCCCTATTAAGGGCCCGTTTATTATTTGTTACTGGATTTTAACAAAAAAGATATGTTTAAAACAAACTAAAATTCCAATCATGTCCTTGTTTTGCTATATATACAAAGACTAGTTTTCCTTTTTTCACAGCCTAATCGTTATTCTTCTCTCTATTCTCTAAACAAGTGAGTCTCCTCTTTTATTTTTTTGCTACAGATCATCTAAGTTGTGAAGGTTAGCAATTCTATTATATTTTTGATTCATTCATAATTGAACCTGTATATTTTTTTTTTCTTCTGTTTCTCTTTCCATTATCATATTTTTGTGTTGTTTTTGTCTATTTTCAATGTTTTTTCTGATTCTCTTTCCATTATCATGTTTTTTCTGTTTCTCTTTCCATTATCATATTTTTTGTGTAAATTTTTTGAATGTAACAAATACGTAGATAGTATGTTATTTTTACAACATAAATGCATTTTTTTAATTAACATACTTGTTTTCATACATAAAAAAGTAATTTTTTTGGACAAACATGTTATATTTGGAAGAAAAAAATAGTGTCCTTTTATGGTAATTTTATAATAAAAAATCACTTTTAGAAAGTTGTATCCAAACAAACTAAAAAAACACTTTTTTAAAAAAAAGTGATTTTTGACATGGTAAACAAACAAAAAATATATTCTAATTTTTTAAAGAATCTCTAAAAAGTAATCTCTAAATTATTTCATATCAAAATCACTTTTATTTTAATCTGTAACAAACGTGCCCTAAATTTTCTCTTTGATTTAAATACATACGTTTAGGTGCACAAATCAATTAATGAACGGAAGGATATAAAAATTGAACCTCCATAAAGTGGTGGGACATACATTGATTTCATCCAATAAATGAGTGACTACTAGAGAAAGTGTTGAAAAGTGAGTGTTGCTAACATTCATCTTTAGAGAAATCAACTATTAGCTTTTTAAACGAGTGTGACATAAGCACAAAAATAAACGTGACATAAGCGCATAAAAATAATAAATACATAATTTTCTGAACCTTAGTTTTTTTTTTTTGGTACAATCTGAATCCTTTATTTAACTTGTGGGTAATTATTTATAGCTAGTTTCTTAAACTTTATTTTGTATATTTTTTTAAAGTAATTAATTAATTAATTTTAGAAGTTTATGTATGTTTGTTTTTTTAGGAGAAAAATCATATATATCTATTTCAAATTCTTAATATAATGAAAATATGAAAATAATCTAATAATTGTTTCAAATGAGAATTTTTTTTGAGTAGTTTATTTAAAAAATCATTTTATACAAATATTTTTTAAATAAAACTGATTTTCATTTTGATAAATAAACGTTAAACAACTTCTATTTTTTTTTATATAAAAGATCTTTATAAACTTTAAACAACAACTTTTTTTTGTGTGTAAAAGATCTTTAAAAGTCAACCTCTAAACCTTCGAGTATCATTTTTTTTAGAAAAAAATGTCATATATAATTGGATCACCCTTAAAAGCTTCCCAACCCGAAGGACCCAAAAGAAACGGCTGCCAATTTGAAGTAACTATCTATCTAAATATAGATTAGAACACAATTCATTAAAGCTTGAATCTAAAGTACTACAAATTCATTATAACTTAGGACAATTATAAGACAATTTTAACAGCCCATACCAGCTTCTATGCTGATGTCACCTCCAAGCTTCTATGCTGATGCCGATTAATTACTGTATATTGATCTAGTGGTGTGGTCCATGTTTAAGTAAAATTTATAGACACAATTCCATGAGTTCAAGAATGTGGTAATTCACATAATTCAATTGAAAGGTTTTAAATTAATTTTTTTTTATTCAATGTTAACTTTTTTTTATTAAAAACCTTTCAAAAATCAGTTTTTTTATTTTTGAATGAACATAAGTGATTCATTCTTTAAGCATTGGTGTTATTTCTACATAGCAGTTTTTCTTGTTACTTTATAGGTTTTGTAGGGCACTGTACTCTCTCCATCTCAAATTAATTTAAAAGTGGTACTATATAGTTTTTCTTGTTCTTCCCACGAATGACACAGAACAAAATGTAATGTCGACACATAACTTACCATAGTGTGACACAAAGAGTTCTCCTGTACTCTAATGCATGGCACCTGTTTTTTCAATTTATTTTCCAGCATTTATTACTACAACTGACTTTTGGTTAATTTTTACATAGCCAAACTATTCAGGAGTCAGGACCAATTCTTTTGATATTTTCCACCATTTATTTCTTCAGCACTGTACTGTAGATATATAGTTTGTCATTCTTCTTATAATAATAACACCAATAGTTAGTTTATTCTCTTTTCATTTTTTTCCTTAGAGATCACAAAGATAAGATAACAAACATGGGAAACATAGAGAGAATTCAAAGTTTGAAGGAATGGTTCAAATCTTCACAAGCACTTCTTAGCATGTTACTAGTTCAAATATTTGCAACTGGGATGCAACTTCTATCAAGAGTAATTTTGGTTCAAGGGACTTACATTTTTGCACTCATTGCTTATCGACATATTGTTGCTGCTATTTGTGTTGCTCCCTTTGCACTCTATTTTGAAAGGTAGTGCATTTTCTCAATTCTATATTTTATTTCCCATGCAATTCACTTCCCTTTTTGTTCTGTGTTCATGTCTTTTTTATTTCAATTTTTCCCAGCCCTTTAGTTTTTTTTTTCTTCTTTTCAGAAACCCTAATGATAACCTAATGAAATTAAATGTTTTCATAAATAAATGTATTCTTAAATGCATGTAACATTGTTTTATTAGTTTGTTTATCATTAGAAAACGGTCGACTTTGTTTACTAATTTAACAATCTAACATTTTATTAAGTTTAATGGTTTTCTAACGGTAAATGGTGTCGTATTTGTGTCAAAATGAAAGCACTATCTCCGTTCCTAGTTATAGGATCTTTTTGAAAAATAACGGGAATTAAGAAAATTGAAAGTGGTAATAAATTTATTTGTAATTACTATCGTTTTACAATTTTATACTTTAAGAGAGAGTTAATGCATGTTTTAGTATTTAATGCTGATTGAAGAAAAAGATATAAAATAAATATGGGTATGTTGGTAAAGAATTAATTAATGTACTTGAAAAAACCAAATAAATTTTATAAAAAGAGACAAAAAAATTTCTCAAAACGGTCTTATATTTAAGAATGGAGGTAGTAATTGTTTATCGTTACTTCATGTATTTGGTTCAATTTAGATCAAACTTGTGTATTTTTCTAATAGAACCATATTATCAACAGGCAAACTAAGTTGCAGATGATCTAACCAAATATAGTATAGTTCTTTTATTTTTCGGTATATACATGTACAATTTTTAATGCAACTCCATAATACTTTATGGCTCTACCTTTAATTTAATGCAACTCCAGAATACTTTATGGCTCTACCTTTAATGTTAGAATTTCTGTATCGTTTCTCTTGGGGTATTTAATCTACTAGTCTTAAAATAAGACTAGAGAAAGTACTTTTCATTTGTGTTAATTAAAAAACATTATTACTCTCTCCATCGCATCTTGGATATAAGCCCTTTTGTATTTTTCACATTTTTTAAGAAAAGTTGTTAGTGGAATTAATATGTCTATTTTATGTTAATGTTACCAAGCTATCTTTTGCTTGTATGTGTATTAAATTTGATTTTTCATATTTCATGACAAGATGATAGTATTAATTAGGTGTATGTTTTAAAAAAATACATCTAATAAATTGAAAAGGAATTTATATTTAAAAACAAATTTCTAGTCAAATAAGTGCTTACATAGGAACGGGTGGAGTAACATTTACTATTGGTAAAATTCCATCGTCCATTTGTAAGACCTCATATAACACAAAGCTTTTTATGGAATATCCTTCAAGTTAGCATTAGGGAGAATTAAAATTTATACCTTAAGAGAAATACCCTTCAATGAACTAAGCAAACACCACTAAGGATCTATTTGGCAAGTCTCGTTTTTGAGCTTATGTCTTATAAGTTCATTTGACTAAAAAATACATGTGTGATAATCACTTTCTCATGAACTTATAGCTTAATTTTACTAACTTATACCATTTTTTGATAAGGTTTAAAGTAGCTTGTAGCTTATCATTTTTATCTCAATTATACCCTTATAACCTTAATTGAAAAATAAATAAATATTTTTTTTAGTAAAATTACACAATCCGTTTCTTAACTTAATTTTAGGTAAAACTTTCGTCATTTATTTTTTTTTCCCGATTTAATCTTTATGTTATAAAAACCTATTATTATCAATAATCATCATCAACTTCGTCCCTAAATGTATTCTTAAATAAAAATTGTTGGATCAATTTGTTTGTTATGGTAAAATGATATTTATTGGTTACTTATGGTTGCAGAGAACAGGTGAAGAAGTTCAATTGGAGAGTTTGGTTCTGGCTTTTCCTTAACGGATTAGTGGGGTATGCATAATAAATATATATATTTTTTTGGTTTTAATATTCCTTGTTTTTTTTTAAAACTAGATTAAGTTCTCCTTCTAAAATTCAATTTGAGCTACCACTCGACGACACCTAAATGACAATAAAAAATTTGCCATGAATTAAAATACTCTCTTGGAAATGAACCTCTATATGTGTGTGTGAGATCGTTGGCTATATGCCACTCTCATATACGCCTGAAGCTAATAAATGAATCCAAAACATAGGGTGGTACATAGTGTGGAAAACTAGTTAATGAATCCTAGTATCTCACATGGATATATAACAATTTTTTTTTTTTTTAATATTAACACTCTCCAAAACAAAACTAGTGGAGGATATGTTTGTATAGGAGGTACATATATATAGGGTGGAATTAAGTAAAGCATAAGGAAATAAATTGATTAATTTTTTAAAAAAATGATTGTTACCTCATTTCATTTTATTCTGCTGTTTTACCATGCTAAGTTGTTTTATTATCTAATACTTGTGTTGCTATGTTGATCAATTTCATAATACAAATACGCCTTAATTTTTTCTGTGTAGGATGATATACTATCAACATATTTCTAATTATGTATATAGTGTATTATATATTTGACCTGTAATACACCAATTCTTCATTTATCAAAAATTATATTTTTTTTTCTGTGCATTTTAACTTTTACATCACTATCTGACTTTTTTTTTGAAAGAACATCACTATCTGACTTCTCATGCAAATATCCAATGTGAAAAATAATTATTTTAAGCATTATTTTATCTTGAAATGCTAATCCATGTCAGCATGTCAACATCCTGATTTACTATGTTTCTTCCAGCCAACATGTTTCAGAACATCAATTAAGGAAACAAAAGTAGAACAAGAATTTTTTACTGGTTAGTAGACATGGGACAGGGCAACTAGTTGACAGTCCTAACAAAACCTCAATGTAGTACTAAATAGGGACTTTTAACGAGTGCCTCCGCTCTTTAAGCATTTTTAATGATGAAATTATGCTTTATAAAAAGTAAAGACTTCAATTTGTTATACAATAAGTGCATAAACTTTCATAAAATGTTACCACTTTAGATGTTTAAAGAGTGGTTCAGGGGCACTCGTTAACATTTCTCTACTAAATAAAGTTAGAAATTTATATCAACAGAGTGTAACATAAGTATGAGATAAAATTAGATACGACTTACTTTGAAGAATTAGCCTTTATAATTGCGCATGTGGATACTTTGATTTACCAAAAAAATTAGAAACATTTATCACACAACTTTAACTTTAATATACACTGTTACTGTTAAACGTACAATCATTTGATTTGTATCTTTTAAACTAGTTGTGACTAATTCACATATTTTTAATAATATTTGATATATATCTGCAGGATGACAATGGCTCTAGGGTTATTCTATTATGGTCTTCGAGACACAACTGCTACTTATTCCGTCAACTTTCTCAACTTGGTTCCTATATTGACATTCTTAGCCTCTATAATATTCAGGTATCTAAATCAATTTAAGACAAATTTTAACTTAGTTACATAATTAATCTTCCATATATATAAATTTTTGGATGAGTGCAATTGCAGAATGGAGAATTTGAGGATTGGAACATGGGGTGGTAGAGCCAAGTGTATTGGTGCAATTATGTGTGTTGGTGGAGCATTAGCTACAAGTCTATACAAAGGGAAGGAATTTTATATTGGTCATCATCATCATCATAGTCACCATTCTGCAGAGATTAGTGCTGTTGCAGCCCACAAAACTCACATGCTTCGAGGCACTTTCTTTTTGGTTGGAGCCTGCTGTTCTTACACAACTTGGTTTATTCTTCAAGTATGCCTCCTCTCATTTTTCATATGTGATTCTCTCTCTTTTTTATTCTTAGCTTGATTCTTTTAAAGTTTCTAAACATTTAGTATGAAACAATTAACTATTATGGCTCAAAATTATATTGTACACACATAAAGCTTATCATCACAGATAGGAACAAGGGGGAATCCACTTTTTCAGTTTTGTTATGAGAAAGAATGTTATTATTATCCAAGTATATATGTTTTGAATTTAAACAGGTAAAATTGGTGAAAGTATTTCCATTGAGGTATTGGGGAATAATGCTATCATGCGTTATGGCGGCAATTCAGTCAGCAGTAATAGGCGCATGTGTAAATCCAAGTAAAGAAGCTTGGAGATTAGACTGGAATCTTCAACTTATTACTATACTTTACTCGGTAAGATCATTTGCTGAATTATGCTTAGCTTCAAAATTAAGTAGTATTCAATGTATAAAAAGACTAGAAAGTTTTGTATTTAGATTGCATGTAATCACAATCTCACGTGCTCATCATATGGATGCTTGTTGGATTGAAATCGAACGTTCAGGATTTCAAAGCTCAGTAATTTAAATAGAAAATAAAAAATTGCATTGAAATCTAGATTGTCTGATATAAAATCAACGACAACTAACATGTCGACCGTATGTATGATTGTGTGGGGAGTATTATTCAATGTAGGGTTATTACAATGTAAAACTTTCACCAATAGCTTGTTTTCTACACATTTTCAACTATATATCTTTGTGATTTGTTATGAGAATGTATACTCTAATTGAGGACCATGAACACTAATGAGTTGGATTGAATTGTGTAGGGAGCATTGGCTACAGCTGCTACATTTTGTTTACTAACATGGACAATTAAAATTAAGGGACCTACTTACCCTCCAATGTTCAATCCATTGGCTCTTGTTTTCGTTGCCCTAGCTGACGCTATCATACTTGGTGAACCATTAAGGGTTGGAACGTATGAATACTTGTCCTTCTTCACATTATATAACATTTTTCATTTGTAAATATCTTTAATTATTTAACTTACTAATATGAACCTATGTGTGCAGGTTGTTAGGCATGGTTTTGATTATAATAGGACTGTACTATTTTTTGTGGGGTAAAAGGAATGAAATGCCACGTTTGCCTCAAACAAGTGTTGCAGCTGCAGAATTATCAACAAACATGGATGATCAGCCTATTGTGTCTCAATCAAAAGCTGTTGTAGTACCAACTTCTTCACCAAATGAGAGTGTACATCTTGATATTGATAAATCTGATAAAAGCTGATTATTTTTTAATCAAGGTCCTACTTTGTAAGCTGAAATTAAAATACAGTTAATATCAATTTAATGAGAGTGTACATCTCTCTCTCTGCTTGTTTTTGAAGAAACCAGTCTATTAGAATAATTTTGAAATTGTATTTTTAACCAAAATATGTGAAAGTCAAGGTAGTTTGAAATTCTACATTTTGACCGAAGTAGTTTGGTAAAAGGTCGAGTCTATGGATGGAAATTGAAAGGAAGAAAGTATTTCTTAGAAACATACTTAAGGTGAATGGATTAACCAATAATTTAGTAACACTTTTTCATATATCATCAAATTTAAAAAGAGTCAAGTGAGAACTTTAAAAAAACAGCACCACTAGGGCTTAGGAATCTTTCACTAGGTTAGGGTAGAGATTATGGATGTAGTTGGGAGTGAAAATTGATGATTTAATTTCATTCCTCTTTGTAACAACAATAACTACAAAATTAGGGAGTAGAATAAAACTAATATTTAGCCAAAACAACAAATAACAACTTTATATGACAACCAAGTTATGGCGATAACCATTTTTTTTTGTTGATAAACAACAAGATTTTATTGAAATGAGTACTCAAACCAACTGCAACACAAATTTCAACTAAAAAAAAAGTCAAAGAAAGATACAAGCAATGCATAGGATTTTGACAACCAATTAGGAAATCAAAACCCTTGACAAAAAGCAATCCAAACAATGACATCAAAAGTTGGAATTCTCTGATGGAAAATCTGCCAACAAAAAACCTGAACCGACGGGGCAACACATTTTCAAAGGAATTTAAGCACCTTTTGGAAAACATCAGTCATAATGATTATTACATATATATGTGAGTTATTTTGGTCAAAATAACATAATAATTTCATACGACTAATAAGACTTGACTAAGGATGTCAACGGGCGAGCGGAAAGGATAGTATTTTCCCACACCCTTTTTCGCCCATCTAAAATGTTCCTCATCTCATGGATCCTCACACATGCAATGAGGACCCGTCAACAATAATAAAAAATATCAAAGTTATACTATCTTCAATCAAACTAGTAGTAAATTTTTTTAAGTTTAATCATAAAACAAATAAAAAATTTAAGACATTCACATATTTATACACATATTATATGATTATCAAATAAATAAAAATTATCATATTCGCGGGTCTTTCTCCCCGGAGTTGGATCCTTTCATGTTCATTCTCTCATGTTGTTCATTTTGCATTAATCTCATTCATTCACTCGCTTTTTTTCTCTCGCTTCTTTATTATTATTTTTTCTTTAATGTATCAATCAACCGTTGAATTGAAAACGGAAAGATTTTTTTTTTAATAATGAAAAAGGAGAGATGGTTTAACCAAAAAAGTCGGAGAGGATCCACATTCTCCCCAATCTCATTTTCGCGGGTAAAAATTCTCCGTCTTTGAGTTTGAAGTCACAAATGTAGCAGACCCCACGGAAATTCTTAAGGAAATATTTTGGTGTCAAACTATTATCGTCATACAAGTTGTGCCAAATATAAGTTAAAACTATCTTATATTATATTCACTAAAAATATCAATAATATAATTTGTTAAAAATTCTATTATCTCTCGGGCCGGCTTAAAGCATAGATCGGAGGTGCGGTTACCTAGGGTCCACATCCGCAAGGGGCCTAATTATTTTTTACGTAGGATGTGCATATAGTAATACTTGGTTTTAATCGGGTATAAATAGCAATAACCGTAAAGAGGGCCCAAACATTTACCAGACTTCAGCACATCAGCCATTTCACTCTTTTTTTATAATCTTGCAGCATTTCATTTTCACACCCTCAACTCATCGCTTTCATTTTCGTCCTAACATTTCATTAGCAAATCGCAAAACTTATAAGCAACTCGTAAAACGCAAAATATCTACTCCTTCCTAGAGACCAACTTTTTTTTTATTTTGAGGATTGTTTTGGTGTTTCCGATTGAAGCTAACATGAATTTATATTGAGATTTCATAATATAATATGACTTTCATCATGAAAGTTTTATGTTTGAGACATCAAATTTGGTCTTGTTATGATTTTTGATAAGTAACATATTTTATATTAACAAACGATAAAATGTTTTCATGTTACTAGAATAATAATGAAGTTCTTTGAGAAATTTTAAAGGTAATAAATTAATTGAATTATCAAATCAGATAATGAAACCTATATAAAACTTGGTATTTCTTAAAAAAAATGGTATTTCTATTTTTTTACTATTGTTATACTTAGCTTTGTTGCGTTTGGTTTGGCCGACCTAATTTATTTTTGGTTTTGTCATTCTTTTTTATTAATAATATATAGGATGAGATGTATTTGACACACGATGTTTTGGAGTGTCAGCATAATTGAGATTTTAAAACATGTATTATTGGGACCGCCATGATAAATGCATATTTCATTCACCCTTTATCAAAAAATATTATGTAAGGGGGACCTTTTTCTCAAACTTGACCTAAGACTCATGAAATGTTAGAAACATGCATGTTATCTGTATACCTCCATGAAACAACAATTGGTAGCAAAGAGAATGTTGAACACATACATCTTCATATTGAGCTTGAGAATTTTTTTTTTTAAGAAGCATTCACCCCAATCAGCCTTATATTAAGAGCATGTTTTTTTACTTGTTACGAGGAAATGAGCATTGATAATATTATACTCGAACTTGATTCAAGGACGGAGGTGGACAACGTTAGCCATTCTATAATCAATATTTCTTAGTATATATGATTAGTCCACAAGTTTTTCATTGTATTCCTTTTTATATTGCTTATAACATTGCAATTTATATGAAATTAAACGAAATCAATCAAATAAAAAGAAATTGAATTTTGTGTCGAAAAAATTTCAAATATTTAACTTTTTATTCTATTAGATATATTACATTTCAGATTTAATTATAAAGTTCAATTCAATGTTATATTGATACGATTAATTAATACTTATTATATATTTATGAACTCAATTGATATGCAGTAACAATGTATGAAAGTTTTATAGGTGAACATTCTTCTACTCTCCACCAAAACCACCACCAAACATAGATAAAGGGTAGCAATTTGGATTTCTTGTTATGGTTTTGATTATGCCCTTTGTATGTTGTCCAATCTTAGTTTTAGAATATACAAAGGATGCTCATGAGCGGTTTGAGAAAATTCCCCTAAACTCAACATTTTGGAAAGCCATAGAGCGAGTAGAGAGAGACTAATGTAGCTGATTCGTGACATCAAAAACAATTGGCTTTGCTACTTAGTTGAAAGTTAAAAGTTAATATTAAATATCAATGATCAACATAAGGATAATATTTGTGGATATGACCAGACATCCAACACATTTTATATTTTTCTTGACTGTGTTTTCTACAGCGTCCATTTCGGTCGTGCGAGTATTGTTTGACGATTTTTCTTTAACCTTCACATGGTTGAATTGTGGCATATCGACAAACCTTTATACCAGGGCCAAAAATTTGAGTCGTGGACCACTTTGAACCTTGTGTTGTAGATGACGTATACACCTTCATGCAATGTTCTTGAATCCCGTCATGCAATGTTTAGTGAATGAATCACTAGAACCTAGCCTTGCTTCAGCCATATGTGCTCTAAGTGAAAACAAGGGCCCAAACCTATAGTAGGTTGGTTGGACAAAAGTTGTGATAGGGAGATTGTGAGTACCCTTAAAACAATGAATTCCACGACTTAACAAGGTTAGTTGTCATGTGACTCCACCTTCGACCTTCATTGTATGCGCTTGAATCCTCATTGTACGCGCTTGAGTCCACTTTTCTCTTTGCTTAGTAATTGAACGTGGGTATGGTCATTACATATCCTGCATTATCGGAAAACAAAAACGTTAAATATGTTAGAAAAATAATATGTGAAAATTTAAAATATGTATTTTTATTTTAATAAAAAATATTTTAATCAGGACAGAAAGTGATACGATATGAAAAATTGTGGTTTGTGATAAAAGATGAAAGTGTCTATTTATAGGAGTGTAAATAATATATTTTAATTTTGTCAAAAAAAGCCTTTTATTTTATTTTTACCGTAAAAAATATGGATGCACATGTAATTTAATCCTATATTTATTTTCATTAAGTATATATATTTTTCCACCTCTAAAAACAAGTATATATATTTTTCCTATAAATTTCAAGAGGGGAGCTAAATTTAACCTCAACAAAAATTGAACGGTGAAATTTTTTAATCCGACTGCAGATATGCACATACTATTATATGATTGTTCTTATCGACAAATATAGGAAAGCCAGCCCTCAACGCCTCCTTAACTGGCCCCAAAAAAAGTAATGGAGACAAATGCTACACAGGAATCATCGGCTAGTAAGCATTTCTAAATCTAAGATATCCCCAAATATTAACAAGCAATAATAGCGAGACCATTACAATGGCAGAATATACAAGAACAGTAGACCGCATAGCGCTGATTGAGGATGTCTTTGAAGTGCACCGAACCCTGCCCAACAGAAAGTTTGTCGACCCCAAGTTGGATTCTGCAGTTGTAACATGTTGCTCAAAGATCTCTCTTGCTGACATGGGAGATGTCTTCTCTGGGTCGGCAGCACTCTCAGCAGCAGCATGGTTTTCTGAAGCTTCTGTCTCCTGCAAACTCTCGTCTTTTGTAGTCTCCTCAGAAACAAGGGAATGCTTGACAAATCCTCCTAATCGTATTCTACGCGGGGCACTACCTTGTACTTGAATCACTGGGTTCATGTTTGGCTCTTCATTTCTTCTTTGTCGAGTCCTCCTTCTTATCCTTACACCAGTGTCATCATCACCAAGGACAACAGTATCCAAAATCCTCGATTGCTCATATTCTGATGCACAACTCCCATCTTCCGTCGTCTCCTCAGAAACAAGGGAACGCGCAACAAATCCTCCCAATCGTATTCTCCTTGGTGCATTTCCTTGTGCTTGCATCACCGGGTTCATGTCTGGTTGTTCATTTTGTCTTTGTCTAGACCTTATCCCAATGCCAGTGCCACCACCGACAACAGTATCCGAATTCCACATTTGCTCATATTCATTTACCACAGTGGGCAATTGGCCCATGCTAAAATCATTAGAAAGAGTCATCTGGGAATTGTTCTGAAACAACCCTACATCACTATTTTGCGGAGACACTCCCTCTGGATAATCATGTGATGCTAGCAGATTCTGCAACATAGAATCAGATTAACATTATACCCATGGTATTAGTAAACAGAGCTAAATATGTCCACATATATACAATAAAATTTGTGTTAAGGTGTCAATTAGATAAGGCAATTAGCTTAAGAACATTAACAGAAAAAGGTTAGAACTGCCGCTGAGTTCTGAAACCAACAAATTGCATTCTGATGGCAGAAATCTAGAATGACCAAACGAATAAAAGGGGTCAGAGCTGTTACTAACCATCATAGTGGCCATTTCCGCATCCGAGTCACTGCACGACCCATTGTCTGGAATTTTAAAAATGGTTGGGCTCAGATCAAGACTGATAGACGCCTCACTGGAGAACTCGTCCCAATTAACACACGAGTTGAAAAAGTCTGAAACATCTGTCCCGTTTGTACCATACTGAATTAATTCATTGTTGGCCTGATAGCCAAATTCTGGTGGAAAGTGTGCATGGGCTGGGGAGAATAACTTATCATCCCATGGCTCAAGCTCAAATCGTGGGCTATCAAATATGTCCAAATTTAACAGCTGATCTTCCTGAAATAGTTAACATCAAGTATAGTTACGAAATCAACAAATTCAGTGACTTCAAATCAATAGAAGGATCATTCAAATAAAACATGAAAGGAAAGGAACAAATAAAAGATTAAACTCAGTTAGCCCATCTTACCTCTGCAGCCGGTACTTCTAAACTCTGATGTTGAGCATCAGAAGCATTACAAGCATCGCTATAGCAATCAGCTGGGGTTATAACATGGGACATTGCTTCCTCGGAGTTCTCAGGGATAGCTGCTAGGTGCCTTTCATCTTCTGTCGCTAGTGAGGAAGATACAGGAACCAGACTTAAGTCAGACTGTATTTCTTCTGGAGAGTAATTGGCAGTCGTAGGAGTTGAAGTAGTCTGCTCCGCTTCACCACAGTTTGAACTTGCAAGACTCTCATCTTGCTTTTTAAACAAGCGACAAAGGACATATGGGTTCTGGCATAAGTCAAATCAACCATGTTGAGAAGTTAGAAACATATAATAATGAAGTGCATAAATCATAGTAGCTTTACGTTAGCCAAGGACAAGATAAGATAAAGGTACACGGAGTTGTGGTAGATGTAATGAAGTGCATTGAAAAATTATGTAACACAATGAACATATAGAGCTAGAATCAAGTTACAACAACCAGCATCATTGACTCAAAGTTAGCAACAAATACTTCAAATCAGTCATTAAAACCAAACATAAAATAAAAAAGAGAGGAGATGAGAGTAGACCTGTCCAGGGTTGGTGCCATCAAGCTCTTTTAAGGTAGGTCTATACTCATGCATAACCCAATGAGTCCTCTTCCCCTTCGGAGCACGACCAGCGTAGAAAACAAGAGTCTTCTTCATTCCAATCAAGGTAGCACCAGACTTAATCTTTCGATCTTTTCCTGTTGCCTTCCAATACCCATTAGTTGTTGCGCGGTTCAATCTGCTCCCATTCGGATACTTCCGATCCATTGGACAGAAGAAGAACCACTCTGGATCCTTGTTCCTTACGATCGATAAATCTACAAAAAGAAAAAAACATCAACCCCATCATCAACAAAATCACGAAATTTTCACTCAACAAAAACAAAATCATCATATCAAATACCATAACCACATGATCTAACCATACAAAAGTAATTTCCCCCAAATTTTCACCAAAATTAATGTTCACTACGACCCATAAACCTACAACAAACCCTCCATCCCCACAAACACCATCATCAACAAAACCATAAAATCTTTGATCGACAAAAACAAAATCATCACATCAAATATAATAGCCCCGTCTGACCATTCAAGATTAATTTTCCCTAATTTTCAACAAAACTAATGTTCATTACCACTGATAAACCTACAACAAAAATCCCCCACAAACCCATCATCAAATCAAATATCATAACCACATTTAACCATTAAAAATAAAAAAATTTCCATAGGAAAAAAAAAACTCATTCAACATGCAAAATTACACAGAAACAGTAAAATAAAACAAAATCAAATTACAGCTTATTCAAACACAAATGATCACAATCAAAATGCAGTCAACAACAATCACTCATCCAAATCAAAACCAGTACAAATTATTCACAAAACAAGAAACATAAATTCAAGAAACAGTTAAAGATGGATTTTTTTCTCTTACCAGGCAAATCCCAAGGCTCAAATTTACAAACATCAACTTCACGAATAACCCAAACTTCATCACCGTTTCCATTGATCTTCATCCTCAGATAAAAATCAACAAGCTCCTCGTCAGTAGGCCGGAAGCGGAACCCTAACGGCAGCTTGTTTAGCGACAGAACCGCGAGCTCCTCCGCTTGTTGCGGCGACGGTAAACACTCAACGACGGCACCCATTACACTGAGGAGGTTTGAGAATCGGGAATTTTTTTAGGGATTTTAGGAATTAGGGATTTGTGAAGAACGATTTTGATTTGGTTAATTTTTGTTAGTATTTATAGAGAAGAAAAAAGAGTAGAAATTGCTGAGAAAGTGATGTGTGAGAAAATAGTGGAAAACAAGGGGGAGTGATGTTTGTGTTAAGGAATTGTTTGGTTGGTTGAATTGGAAAATTGAAATTCCATGTGGCTAATTTATTTATAAAGGGAAATTTTTATTTTTAGGAGAATGTAAAAAGGAATCTTTTCAATTTATTTATGGATTGCATTCAATTTCACACGGTTTGCTGCATATACGGTAATAAATGGAGTGCCCCAAAAAATAAAAAAAATGGAGTTGGATAAAAGTACATTTTTCCCTAAAAAAAATAAGAGTGTATTTATTTTAGAAATCATATCTCAAGTAGTAAAGATATTGAAACTTGTTATCGAATGTTGTCATGGGTTTGAATGTTGGTTGTTTCATTTGTATGCGAGTTATTGACGGTTGTTGTTGCTTCATCTATCTAATAAAAAAATTAGAGTATATTTTTTGGGTAAAATAATTTTACTATTAAATCAAATGAGAACTTCTCAATGAATGTTTGATTCGTCTAAGTAATAAGAGATTTGCACCTATCAAAAAGTGAAATAGGATTTGATCCCAAATTTAAATGTGGAAAATTGTACACTAACTTTTCTGCGACAATTATTTATCGTTAAACAATGGTGAAAATATTGTACTGATTCTGCGACAATTATTTATCGTTAAACAATGGTGGAAATATTGTACCGATAATACGGTACCAAAAAAGAAATCATAAATTGTCATGTTTCACTTCCTTTTAATCTTTATAAGTAAATCCCTCTTTTGACCAAAAATAAATAAAAATTCTTTATAAACCAAAAGTTATTCATTTTAGAAATAAATAAAGTTATTTTGTCATTCAATAATTTAGATACCAGTATTTGTTTAGAGATTTTTAATCAAATTAGAAGTGGTTTTGTGTTTTTTTTTAGTTTTTTTTTTATCATAATGTAAATTATTATTTTTTAAAAAATCTAAAATAATGGTTTTCAAGAAAACTATTAAAAATATTTCTAAACCAAACTAGTAAATTTGTTAATTATTCCCTCGAACAAAATTTTATTGGTTAGTAAAATGAAATTCTCCCAAATCATTCCTCATAATTGAGGTGGATTCTAGGGTGAGGGTCAAATTAAATCCCTCACCGGTGGACCATTACTAAAAACCGTTGGATTAAATATTAAATTAGATCTTAAGATAGAGCCTTTACACCAAATAAAATCTTCTTCTTTCTCTCCCAAATACTTCATAGCCAACAATGGCGACAAAGCCAAAAAATGCTATTGCGTTGAAAAGAAATCCATCATAAAAGCCCTCTTTTACATTGACGAAGCCAATTACATGTGTTATTTTCATATTTTGACTCAATTTCTCTGCTGGTTTAAAATTATTATCCATTAAAAGGGAATTAAGAAAAAAACCAAAACACTCATATATATGACAGTATGAAACCCCAAGCCTCGGCAATCTATGTCCAAGGAGTTAGAATAAATATAATAAGAACAACAAAGTTTCCTTATATGTGAATTATTATCCATTTTGAAGATAATGTTACTAACAATTACCAGGGTTAAAGTGCTTATTGATTGATTTAAAAACGATTCACTCTGTTCAACCAAAAAAATCTGAACCATAGGGTGAAACCATTTCAAGATAGGATTGAATGTGGGTAGTTGCATACGTTCCCACTTTTAATTTAAATAAATCTCAACCATTTATTTAATCTAATTGTGTTTTTTTCGTGGTCCACCAGTAAGGGACTTAATTGGACCCTTACCCTAGAATCCACCCATAATTGAATCTGTTGTAATCCATTTACAAATAAGGTAATCAAAGAGAATTTTGTTTCCAAATCATTTCCCAATTAAAAAATTAAATCATTCAACATAATAATTGTTACGACCCAATGGATTTTTACGCGTTGCACGATCAGGGCTTCTTATTTTTGGCTTAATATGGAGGGGAAAGAAATTTATTAGTTTATCAAATTTATAAAGTATCCATTAAAATAGTTTATTCAATAGTTCCTCTCAAAATTTAAATTATTTATTAAGCAAATTACCAAAAAAAGTTCATTCATTCATTAAATAAATTTTACGCGTTCCCTTATCTTACGTACGTGTGTGAACTGGACACGGAGTAACCGTAAGCGTCATTAAAATGTTATTTAAACATTACCAAAAATAAAATTTAAAGTATTTCAATTAAAGAAAGAGTTTTAACTATGGTAAAATATTTTATACTCCAAAAACAAAATATAAAGTATTTCAATAAAGAAAGAGTTTTAGTTATGGTAAAATATTTTATACTTAAAGTGTGTTCCTCTCAACCGATTTATATTTTTTTTCTTGAGTCTTCAACCCACTTATGTTGTCGTTATGGTGTTGGTTTGAGACTATATTCCTTTGAATCAATCGTGTGTATGACTTTAAAAGTATAATTATGATTGTTTGATAGTGTAATTTTAAACAATAGAATATATAAATTAAATCCATACAAAATTGCACATGTTAGTATAGTAAAACCAAGTTCAAATAAAAAAAATTTGATCTATATGATCGAAACATATTAGATTATATGTGTGAAATAATTAACTTGCCTTATTACAAAATTTAGTATTCAAGAAGGGTTCGTCGTGAAAATAAAAACAAAATACTAAAAATATGCATCGATATATATTTGATATGTCTCGATATGTATCGAGAGAATGTTCGATGATTAAATTTTATTTTAAAAAATAATAATTGTCTGATATATTTTAGATACGTTCAGAATACGCAAGAAATACATTATAGATTTTGGTATGCACAATATACATAATATTTCAATTATTCTGTTTTTTCTTTTTTCTTTTTTTTTTTTTTAAGAAAAAAAAAAGGAAACATATTAAAAGTACATATCACCACCAAAAAAATATATATCACCACCAAAAAAATATTAAAAGTACATACGTGTGAAATAATTAACTTGCCTTATTAAAAAGCGTAGTCTTTTTTCCTAAAAAAAAAGTGTAGTCTTCTAGAAGGGTTCGTCGTAAAAATACAAAACTAAATACTAAATTTTTACTTTTATAATTACCAACTTGAAAAATAATTGTTAATGCGGTAATCATTTTGGGCTAAACATTTTTTTGACAAAAACAAACGATATTCATCCATTCAAATTGATAGAGTACATGGATACAATGAAAATTCGCTAAAAACAAAAAGGATGAATATGTGAACAAGCTCACAACATCTATGTTAATAGCATAAAACGGTAAAGTACTAAAGCCTACACATATAACTATATTTAAGTTTCAGGAATACCCATGTCTCTAGATCTGCAACATTGACGACTCCAAAGTCATTGATTTGATCTGCACTAGATCAAAGCTGATCTGACAATATAAATCGAACAAACACCTGAACGAAACAAGAAAGACAAATAACGTCGCACAAAGACGACGAACAAAACAACGTTGCACTAAGACGACGAAATCACGAAAGAAAAAACGAAATAGATGTGAAAATCACTTATTTCTATAAAAGGGAAATAGAAAAACGAGTTAGAATGGTGATTTTGAGTCAAAAATTGACCCTAAATCATCCTTCTTTGGTGGATGAAGGAGAAGAAACTAGGGTTTTGGTGACGGCTCACAAGAGAGAGCAGCAAAGTCGACACAGGAGTATACTTTTTTAGAGAGACTAATTTGCCCCTATATAAAAATATTAACGACTAATAGATATTAATGTTTTGAGGGATTAGATTCGAACGTTGGAAAAATGTTATGAACTTTTTTTTTTAGAATCAACAAATTTTATTAATAAGCAGAGATGCCACAAGACGTAACCGGCGTTGGACAGAGGAACAAATCAAAAGGAAGCAAAATAAAATTGAAGCAGGGAAACAATGCCAAAACAACAACGCGAAAAAATCCATAATACAGAAGCCAAAGGCTATCGCTCCACCTAAAATAAAACAACTCAATTCTTAAAGAAACTAGCTACAACTAAAATTTCTACCTCAAACAACAAAATCTTGGGTTCCAACACCATTCATAGTATAAGCATGTTGGGATCTTTATATATTTAATCTCCATCGATAAGATAAAATTTTAGCCACCTCCACTAGTTCATCCACCTCTCTCTCCCTGTTGTTGAAAATATAGTCGTTACTCGCTTTCCAACTCACCTAGATTGTTGCATGCCAGATTAGCCAAAAAAAATTGCGAAGCTTTTTAGTACTCACTGCATCACTCCAACATTCCAAATGAGCAAACAAATTATGGGGAGGAATAAAATTGAAGTCAAGCCACCTCATTATCTTATCCCACACTGAAATCACCACCCTACAATGTAGGAACAAGTGTGTTGTCGTCTCCACGACATGATTGTTACAAAGAACACAAGAAATGGAGGCGTCCGGAGAAAAGATATTTCTCAAAGTCATCACTTAGAAGGAGCCGAACTTTTTCAAAGGTAACGAAACACACTCTTCTCCATACTCCCCCAACTATCGCCAACTTCCACCAAAGACCCTACCACCTTATAAACGGATTTTACGGGAAAAAAAATCCCCATTCTTCCGGTGTCCACGTCCAACAGTCCTCCTCATTTGTCAACATAAAACCCTCCAATAAGATCAACAATCACCTTGAGTATCCTTTTCCCACTCAAATAAATGTCTACGCCAAGTAAACACCGGCACTCCCACCCCTTCAACCATGGACCCCTTTGAAATCGCAAAATGCTAGTGAAATACAATACACCCTTAAAAGTAAAAAACTATAAATATGAACCGTTGTCCCTTCGGGAACATCCGATAAAATTGGAACGATACATGGAATAAATATGAACTGAAACGGGTCTTTTCACCAAATCTAAGTGCTTAAAAGTAAAAAACCAATACACCCATAACCTAAGTGCTTAAAAGTATTTGACTATTCCTGAATGAATTTTCATTTGTGTATAATTGTATTTTCACCAAATCATATGTCTTCAAATTGGATGGTCAAAATTATGAGTTGTTCAAAATTTCTAAAATGATGAACCAAAATTGTGCAAATGAAATAGAGGGACTAATATTGTGGCTCACCCACAAAAAGACCAAAAATGCATTTAAATCAAAATAAGAACGATAAATATGCCACCATTATCATTCTATAATTTCCATCGGTAGCTCATGCCTAGTCCTTAACTAGGGCCTCGTTTGGATTGGCTTATTTTGAGTTTATGTGGGCTTATCTACTCCTATAAACTTTTTTAAAGGTGTTTGGATAAATAAATAAAAATAGCTTATCATAGTTTCATAAGCTGCTTATGCCATATTTTAATAAGCCTAAATTTTCAGCTTACCCTCT